>Ga0209211_10000847_pt1 | contig 60886 bp, 52 predicted proteins | sample RifGroA2_FD_183992 | JGI IMG/M metagenome (GOLD analysis project Ga0209211, IMG submission 183992) | Groundwater microbial communities from Rifle, Colorado, USA - Groundwater A2 (SPAdes) (version 2) | ecosystem: Environmental > Aquatic > Deep subsurface > Groundwater | place: Rifle, Colorado... | reverse complement strand
AATGCGGACTCGGCAGGGCGAAACATTTGACTGGGGATATGGATTCGCCCTGCCTCGGCTTCTGTCCCGCCCGCAGGAGGGGTCTGGGGAGGAATGCGGGCGGGTTTCCGGACTGGGGGTTTTCGGAAATTCGGCGACTAAATTCATAAATATATACATGATGGATTATAGTATAACATTGTCTGGAAGTATAACAAAGTGTAAAATGTGAATAACTATGGAAATGAAATTCGAATCTGATAAATACCGCAAATCCCGAGGTGGATACTCTCGGTTTTTGAATGTTCTTTGCGAACATTGTGGCGCAAAAATCCTTGTTTATCAAAAAGACGGCCCCGGCCCATTAAAGCGTCTTTATTTGGATAGAATTTTTGCGCCAGAAAATTTAGCAAATTTTCAAAAACTTTCTATAAACAAAATTCCAAATTTGACCTGTTCAAAATGTAAATCTATTTTGGCCGTTCCATATATTTATAAAAAGGAACAACGAAAAGCGTACCGCCTTTTTGTTGGTGCGGTTATTAAGAAAATTACAAAAATATGAATCCAGCTTCAGAAAAACTCGGGCAAAATATGAAGCGCATCAGAGCTAAAAAGAAAATGTCGCAAGGAGATATTGCGCGAGCTTTAGAGGTTGATAGAGGTTATATAAGTAATATTGAGAATGGCAAGAAAAATCCCACCCTTGCGACCATTCAAAAGTTGGCTGATGCGCTTAAAGTATCAGCTGATGAATTGCTTAAATAAATTTATGAAGCCATCCCTTGGATTACAACGCGGCACAGTCCGATTGGAACCATACAATCCGGAATGGAAGAAACTTTTTGAATCAGAAAAATCGGCTTTGGAAGAAATGCTGGGGGATAAATTCATCGCTGTCGAGCACGTCGGCTCAACGGCAATTCCTGGTATCAAAGCAAAGCCGATTTTAGATCTGATGTTGGCTATTGAGGACTTGGAAAATTGGGAGTGGGTAAAAGAACCACTTACCAAGCTCGGCTATGAATTTCGGCGAGACTTCAGAAAAGAACAAGGACATATTTTGTTCGTCAAAGGGCCGGAGGAAAACCGGACGCATTACCTGAAAATAACTGAATCCGATTCCGATTTTTGGAATGAACACATCCTTTTCCGCAATTACCTCGTCAATAATCCCCAGTATCGCGAGGAATATCAAAATTTGAAAGAAAAACTGTTTGACGAGCACGCGGGCAACAGAGAGCCGTATACAAAGGGTAAAGAGGAATTTGTGCGGAAGATTCTCGCACTGGCTGGATTTAAGGGGAAAATACTATGAACAAAACTGAAATTGACGAATTAGCCAAAACCATTTGGGATTATCATCATCTCAATCACAAGCTTGAAAAAGCAGACTGCATTTTCGTTTTAGGAAGTCATGATACAAGAGTTGCTGAATATGCGGCAGATTTATTTTTGAAGGGCTTTGCCCCTTACATTATTTTTTCTGGCGGGCTCGGAAATCTTACAAAAAACATTTTTCAGAAACCAGAGGCGGATATTTTTGCTGATATAGCAATAAAAAGAGGAGTGCCGCCAGAAAAAATCTTGATAGAAAATAAATCTACAAATACTGGCGAAAATGTTGAGTTCACGAAAAAACTTTTAGACGAAAAGGGACTGAAGTTTGATACATTCATTCTCATCCAAAAGCCATACATGGAACGTCGTACCTTTGCGACGTTCAAAAAAGTCTGGCCGGAGAAAAACTTTATTGTAACCTCGCCTCCGATTTCGTTTGAGGACTATCCAAACAAGGAAATTTCAAAAGACAAAGTTATCGACATCATGATTGGCGATTTGCAAAGGATTAAAATTTATCCGGGGCGAGGTTTCCAAATTTTTCAAGAGATACCACCAAATGTTTGGTCGGCGTATGAAAAATTGGTAGAATTGGGATACACCAAACATTTGGTGAAAGAATAGCCGCCGAATTTCCGAAAACCCCCAGTCCGAAACCCGCCCGCATTCCTCCCCAGACCCCTCCTGCGGGCGGGAAATCAGCCGAGACAGGGCGAATCCATATCCCCAGTCAAATGTTTCGCCCCGCCGAGTCCGCATTAGTTTTCAGGGTTCTCCGCAAAATGGGTTCTGACTTTTTCAAACAAACACCACCAAAATTTAGGCGGGCAGGTGTGGAGGTCGCCGGTTCGAATCCGGCACGGACCACCAAAATCGACGTAATTTGTGATAAAATATAATTTGTTATTGAGATAGTTGCAGAAGTTCAATTTTTGCTTTTTATCAGCCAAACGTTGACGTTTTGTAATTAGCTCATTAACCTAAGATACTATGGGAAATCCAGAAATGGGTGGACCACCACCAGAGGAAACTTCAAAGTGGGATGGTTATAAAACACCCGAAAGACATAGTGAGTATGGCCAAAAGCCTGAAAATGTTGAACATAAGTTGATTCGGCGACACACGAAAGGACATAGACCCTATGTAGAAACAGAAATGCCCAAAACAGAAATTGAGCAGTCTGAGGTAAATGCTATGGAACCAGCAAAAGAAACAGATATGCCCGAAACAGAGATTGAAAAGCTTGGGTTTAATGCTGTTTACCAGCTCGGTAAGGGTGATACATACCAAGGGAACGCAGATATTGTGCTCTTGGTGTGGCACAAAGGTAAAATCACCGCAGCGGATCAGTATCGTGAAGCACATTATGCAGGGAAGGTTGTGGATATTGCCGTTTGTGAAGATCCAAATGTTCAAAAAGAACAACTGGGCGACAAGGCATTTCTTTATAACTGAAGTATTCCGCCAAAGAAAGACTTGCAATTGTCAAAGTTTTTATTATTCTTGGGCACCCCGTTCTTTTAAGGGCGGGGGGCGCCCTATCAGATTAATATGATGGAAAACAGAGAATTTAAACCTTCCAACGAGCCCAAGTCAGTCGAGGCCGCAGTGCGTTGCTTTCTTGATGGTGATACTAATGTAGCTATCGCGTTTCTTCGCGCAAATCGTGATGAAATAACCGAGTTTTGCTTGCAAGTACGTGATAGCTATACAGAAAGCGATAGAGCAACACCTTTCGCCATGCTCGCGCGGTTGATCGAAAAGTTGTTATAGAGGTTAAAGAATTAATTATTTCCCTCACGCCATAACAATTATGTATAGTTTTTTTACATAAATTTGACAAATAATTTTACAAGGATTATGCTGTTTATAACAATATGCTTGGCAAATTTATATTAGAACAACGCAAAAAGCACAGTTTGACGCAAGAATTTTTGGCGTCCAAGATCGGTGTTTCTCGCCCTACCTATGTTCAAATAGAACAAGGCGAAAGCGACTTAACGATTACCAAAGCAAGAAAGCTGGCGGATGTTTTTGGTATTGATTTTAATGATTTCGTTAAAGGCAGTGATGGCTCTGTTCCGGCAGAGATAAAAAAGATAACAAAAAAAGAAAAAACGGAAAAACAAGGAATGAGAATAAGCGTTCCGCAGAAAAATCTTGAAAAATTTAGAGAGGTTGTGCTTTATATTTTATCAAAAGTAGGCGGTAAGCCCAATGTCGGCGAAGCCGTAATTTATAAATTGCTGTATTTTATTGATTTTGATTTTTACGAAAAATTTGAGGAACAGTTAGTCGGCGCGACATATATCAAAAATCATTATGGGCCTACACCTGTTGAATTCAAAGCAATAGTGGGCGACATGATCCGAAATGGCGAGATCATGAAAGTGGAGGGAAAATATTTTAATTATCCGCAAAGAAAATATCTGCCGATTAGACGCCCCAACCTTGATGTCTTGTCTGGCCGCGAGATAGAGCATATTGACGCTGTTTTGGCGCGGCTTTCCGATAAAAATGCGAAGGAAATGGAAAATTATTCGCACGAAGATATTCCTTGGAAAACGGCGGAAAACGGCAAACCGCTTTCTTACGAAAGTGTTTTTTATCGCGACGAACGTTATTCCGTCAGAAATTATGAAGATGAACTTTAATGAACTGCCGGAATTTTCCAAGGAATTTAAGCGATTTTTAAAGAAATATCAATCATTATCCGACGACTTGGAAGAATTTAAGCGCGTAATTGATGTCGTGCCACTGGGAAATAGCAAGCATTTTAATGTTATTACACGAAACAAACAATGTGCCATTGTCAAAGCGCGTTTGTTTTGTCGCTATTTAAAGGGCTCGTCGCTCCGAATTATTTACGCTTTTTATTGCCAAAGTTGTAAAATTGAGTTTATTGAGATATATTTTAAGGGTGAAAAGGAAAATGAAGACAGTGTTAGAATAAACGAATATCTAAAAAATTTTTAATAAATATCCCTATAGTTCTCACCCTGGGGGTACCAGATAAAGAAGGAGTATTCTTATTACTCCTGATATCCCAGAAGCAATAATCGGCGGGCAGTTGTATTAATTCAAAATTCAGTGTTGACTTTTCCTTTTATGTACAGTATACTTATCGTACTATGCTAAAAAGGGGAAATAAGCATAGTATAACATAAATACTATGCTTAAATCCATAGTTTCCAAACAAAAACAGGATAAAGAAAGGCTACTCTCGCTTCCGTACATAGAACGAGCTAAAGAAAAAGACGCTCAAAAATGGCTGTCTTCAGACTTGATAAAAGTCATTCTTGGCCCTCGCCGAGCAGGTAAATCTGTCTTGGCGCTTAGGCTCTTAAAAGAGCAATCTTTTGCATATTTTAATTTTGACGACGAATCGCTCCCTGGAGAAGAAAAGATTGACCTTGATGAACTTATGACTGAGTTAAAGCTTGCATACGGCGAAACAAAATATATTCTTTTTGATGAAATACAAAATCTTCCGAATTGGGAACTGTTCGTAAATCGTTTACATCGAGCTGGATATAATCTGGTGCTAACCGGATCAAATGCAAGTCTGCTCTCAAAAGAACTCGCCACGCATCTTACAGGAAGACATATTCCTATAGAAATATTGCCGTTTAATTTTACGGAAGTTTTAAAGGCCAAACAGTATAAAGTTACGGCCGATACACTTTCACTGCCTGATGAAAAAGCAAAATTTCTAGCGATTTTAAACCAGTATATGACTAATGGCGGTTATCCGGAAGTTGTTACAAAGGATGTCGAGCCGCGTGGATATCTTGATGTACTATTTGATGCTGTCCTCTTTAAAGATGTGGTAAAGCGTCACAAAGTACGTTTTTCTGAACAGATAGATAACCTTGGATCATATTTGATAAACAATGTTTCCAGTCAATATGGTGCTAAGAAACTTGCCAATGTTTTGGGTTTCAAAAGCCAAGTTACGTTGGAAAATTATCTCGGCTATCTTACTGAAGCATATTTGATTTTTTTCTTGAAACGCCATTCGACAAAAGTTGGCACGCGATTGCGATCTTCAAAGAAAACATACGTTGTAGATAATGGCTTTGTTACCGCTAAGTTCGTACAGCATTCTCCGAACGCCGGTAAACTCATGGAGAATCTTGTTTTTATAGAGCTTGTTAAAAAAGGTAATCAGCCAAATCGTGAATTATTTTATTACAAAACTCGTAACGATCGAGAAATAGATTTTGTGCTTAAAAAGGGATATAAAGTAGTAGAACTTATACAGGTCGCCTACGAATCAACAAATCAGGCTGTTGAAGAGAGAGAGGTAAAAGCATTGGTGGAAGCCGGAAAAGAATTGTCCGTCTCTGGCGGAAATGTTCCCCTACTGACAGTACTTACGTGGAACGAGAAACGTACAGTAGAAAAAGACGGAATGACTATACAGTTTGAGCCTTTATGGGAATGGCTCATTGAGGAGACTAAAATCGCTTAACTATCCAATTACCTATGTCCAAAATCAAATTAGGTCTACTTCTCGGTTTCGCGGCCGGAATTATTGATGTAATTCCGATGATAATTCAAAAATTAACTTGGGACGCCAACATGTCGGCTTTTAGTTTCTGGATAGTGGCTGGTTTTGTGATTGCCGTTTCGGATATGAAATTAAAAGGGGCGGTTAAGGGTTTAATTTTGTCGCTCATCTTGTTGATTCCAATAGCCATTATAGTTGGCTGGCAAAACCCCAGTGATTTAATTCCCATACTGATTATGAATATTCTGCTCGGTTCAGCGCTTGGTTTTTTAATAGACAGAGTGTCAAAATCACACAGTAAACCGCTAGCCCAATAACCCAGTTTCGTGTTAGAATCAATATTATATGATGAACGAAACAATCAAAAATTTTGCTACTCAATTTAGCTGGGAGCCCCAAATCGAAAACGGGCCACTGCCGGCAAACGTCAATAAATTTATTTTGGCTGGCATGGGCGGGTCGCATTTGAACGGCGATTTGCTGTTGGCGCGCGACCCGAGCCTCAATCTTATCATTCATTCTGACTATGGCCTGCCTCCCCTATCCAAAGCAGGGTCAGAAAAATATTTACTTATTGCCAGTTCCTATTCTGGTAATACCGAGGAGACGATTGATGCATATAACGAAGCGCTCAAGAATCAAATCTCAACCATTGCCATCACGACCGGCGGGCAGTTATTAAAACTGGCCCAGGAAAAACGGGCGCCTTACATTCAACTCCCCTCGATCGGCATCCAGCCGCGAATGGCCTTGGGTTTTAGCACCAAAGCCCTGGCCAAAGCCATGGATCAGGAAAATTTAGTTAAAGAGCTGAGTCAATTAGCTCAAATTTTTGAACCAGCTAAACTGGAGACGCCTGGCCAAGAACTAGCTGGCCGGCTTAAAAATCGCGTGCCAGTCATCTATGCCTCAGCGCGCAATCGCGCGGTAGCGTATAACTGGAAAATAAAACTCAACGAAACCGGCAAAATTCCCGCTTTTTATAACATCCTGCCGGAAATGAATCATAACGAAATGACTGGTTTTGACGTCAAAAAGTCCACTTCTCACTTATCAAACATTTTTTATTTTCTTTTTTTGACTGATTCTGATGACCATCCCCGGGTGCAACAAAGGATGTCAATTTTACAAAAACTTTATCAAGATCGTGGTTTGACCGTAGAAACACTTAAACTCGCCGGCCAAAATCGCTGGCAACAAATTTTTGACTCCTTGCTTTTGGCTGACTGGACGTCTTTTTATATAGCTCAAAATTATGGGCTAGAGGCCGATCAGGTGCCGATGGTGGAAGAATTTAAGCGGTTAATCAAATAGCGTCAAAATCGTTCGCAACTGCTCACTGCCCATTGTCATTGCGAGCCGAAGCCTTAAGAGCTGAGGCGTGGCAATCCCGAATTTATAAGACAATTCAAACTTTGAGATTGCCACGTCGTGCGTCTATTTAAAATTATGATGCACTCCTCGCAATGACAGTAGTATGTTATGTTTAGTGGGCAGTTACAATTGTTCAACTGGACAAACCAAGCAAAATAGTTTAGTATATAAAAAGCTAATGATTAAATCGTTATTCTGGTTGAGGCCTGATATTATTCGGCTTTTTAAAAGACTGGAATATACGAGTAACTTTTATGTTGACCAAGACAATCAAAGATAATATCATTGAGAAGTATAAAACGCATACCAATGATACTGGTTCGGCCTCGGTACAAATCGCCTTGTTGACCAAAGAAGTTGAGATGTTGACCCAGCACTTGCGTGATCACAAGAAAGATTTTTCCTCCAGGCGCGGGTTGGTTAAAAAAGTGTCCCGCCGCCGACGTCTACTCAAATTTTTGCGCCAGGACGACCGCGGGCAATTTGAGAAAATTATTAAGAAACTGGAATTGCGCCGGCCAGCCGAGAGCATGGCCGTGGAAGAAGACATCAAACAAGAAGAGGCCGCGCGCTTAGCTGAAGCCGAAGAATTAATCGCCGCCGAATTACTCAAAAATCCAAAAACTGTTAATTAATTTTAAGCAGGGGCACTATCCCCTGCTTTTATCATTTTAAAAAATAAATAAGGCCGTTGCCCTTGATGATTGGGGCTGTCTCGGACGCGGCAAAAATAAATTATGCCAGAGATTAAAAAATGGGCTCTTGAATGGGCTGGTCGGGAGTTGACGATAGAATTCGGCCATTTTGCCGCACAGGCGCATGCCGCCTGCACCTGCCGTTACGGCGATACCGAGGTTTTGGCCACGGTTGTGGAAGGCGGTACAGCGCGCGATGGGGTCGATTATTTTCCTTTAATGATCGACTTCGAAGAACGGCTTTATGCCGCCGGTAAAATTAAAGGGTCTCGTTTTATTAAGCGCGAAGGCCGTCCGAGCGATGAGGCGATTTTAACGGCGCGCATGATCGACCGCGCGGTGCGGCCGCTTTTTAATAAAACCAGCCGCAAAGACGTGCAGGTGATACTGACAGTTTTTTCGGTTGATGGAGAAAACGACGCGGACATTCCGGCTTTTATTGCCACCTCTTGCGCTTTAGCGATTTCGAAAATTCCATGGAATGGGCCGATTTCCGCGATGCGCGTGGGGCTTATAGAAGGTGAGTATGTTTTAAACCCTTCTTATACCGCACTTGTTAAATCGACGTTGGATTTGGTGGTTGCATCAACAGCCGATGGTCGAGTAATTATGATTGAAGCCGAAGCCAAAGAAGTCTCTGAGGCCGCCATTCTTGAGGCGATTGAGCTAGCCAAGAAACACAATCAAAAAATTATTCGGTTTATTTCCCAAATTCAAGCTGAGATCGGCAAACCAAAAGAGCCGATCGTTGAGGCGGATTTAGGATTGAGTGCCGAAGATTTAGCCAAAGTGGAGCGCTGGCTGGCTGAAAAAATTCCAGTAGTTTTGTTTAATCAACCTAAGGCTAATAAAAGTGAGCGGACCGAAACTATTAAACAGCTTCGCTTGGAGTTAGACGTTTATTTACAAGAACAACAAATCGGCAAAGATAAACGCGAAAAAGCCGGTGGATTAGTTTATCCGCGGGTGGAGAAGGAAGTTAGTAAGGCGATCATTGCTTCTGGCCGGCGGGTGGATGGGCGCGGATTGGAAGAGATCCGGCCGCTTAACATGGAAGTCGGGCTGTTCCCGCGCACTCACGGTTCTGGCCATTTTTCCCGCGGAGACACGCAAGTGGTTTCTATAATTACCTTAGGCGCGCCTGGAGATGTTTTGTATTTGGAAACCATGGAAATCGAAACCAAAAAGCGGTTTATGCATCATTATAATTTTCCACCTTATTCGGTGGGCGAAGTGGGGATGTTGCGCGGGCCAGGACGGCGGGATATTGGGCATGGCGCCTTGGCCGAAAAAGCTATGCGTGCCGTTTTGCCGACGCAGGAAGATTTTCCATACACTATTCGCGTAGTCTCAGAGGTGTTAGGCTCTAATGGTTCGTCCTCGATGGCCGCGACCTGCGGCACGACGTTGGCTTTAATGGATGGTGGCGTGCCGATTGCTCGGCATGTGGTCGGGATTGCCATGGGGCTTTGCTCGGATGAACAGGGAAATTTTCAGATTCTAACCGACTTGCAGGATTTGGAAGATTCTGAAGGCGGCATGGATTTTAAAATTTGTAGCACTGCCCAAGGCGTTACGGCTATCCAAATGGATACGAAGACGACTGGACTTTCGGATGATGTTGTCAAACAAACTCTCAGCCAAGCTCGGCGGGCGTTGGACAAAATTTTGCTTGAAATGAACAAGTTAATCGCCAAACCGCGTGAGGAACTCTCGCAATACGCGCCGCGTATTTATACTTTGCACATTGATCCTGAGAAGATTGGTTTGGTGATTGGCCCGGGCGGTAAAACTATCAATAAAATTATCGAGGCCACTCAGGTGGAAATTGATATCGAGAAAGACGGGACAGTGCTGGTGACTTCGGTTGGCAAGGAAGGGGCTGAAGAAGCTTTAAGACAAATCAAAGAACTGACCAAGGAAGTTAATGTCGGCGAAGTCTATGACGGCAAAGTCGCGCGAATCTTCCCGTTTGGCGTCATGGTGGAACTCACGCCGACTCAGGATGGGTTGGTTCATGTTTCCAATTTGTCCAAAGACTATGTTCGCGATCCTAACGATATTGTTAAAGTTGGCGACACCCTCAAAGTTAAAGTTTTCGAAAAAGACGATCAAGGCCGATTTAATTTAACGGTCGACGGCGTGGAGCCCAAAGCTGGAAACGGCGGCAACAGCCGTAGCAGTGCCCCGCGCGGTGGCGGTGATTTCCGTCCTAATCGTGATAAACGCCCGATGGCTGGCGGTCCTCGTTTTCGCCGGCCTGAGCGATAAATAGAGTATCTTGACGGATATTCATAAATCTGCTAAGTTGTATTAAGTAAGAATTTATTTGCCAGGTGGGGCAATATTCCTCACTTGGCAAGACAATTGTTTCTGGGAATTATCAGTCTATTACTCAATTCCCCTGGAAACTATAACAAATGTTTTTTTCCTATCTGGCGTGTTAAGCTAGGAATACAATTAAAAAAAGCCCTTGATGCACAGGGAGCGGGGTTTCTTTGATTTTTTATTTTTGTTTTATTTATTTTAAAGTCCTTAATTCTTTTAAAGGGATTTAACCCGAAGCTACTTTTATGATAAAACGCAAATTTTTTACTCTCCAACATGAGGTCGAACCATTGCCCGATCTAATCGAAATTCAAAAAAACGCTTATGCCTGGTTTTTTAAAGACGGCCTCAAGGAATTGTTCGAAGAGTTCTCCCCGATTCAAGATTTTATTGGCCGCGATTTGGAATTATGGTTTCAGGATTATTATTTGGACGAACCAAAATTTAGCGAAGAAGTCGCCCGCAACAAAAATTTAACCTATGATGCGGCTTTGCGGGTTAAGACCAAGCTCGTTAATAAAAAAACCAACGAAGTTAAGGAACAGGAAATATTTTTAGGCGAATTCCCGCTCATGACTGATAACGGGACTTTTGTAATTAACGGCATCGAACGGGTGGTGGTATCGCAGGTGATTCGTTCGGCTGGAATATTTTTTACTTTCGAAAAACGCAAAACTCGTAATTTTTATGGGGCTAAGATTATCCCTAACCGTGGAGCCTGGCTGGAAATCGAGACCTCGCCCAAAAACGTGATTTGGGTCAAAATTGACCGCAAGCGCAAAGTGGCGATTACTTCCCTTTTGCGCGCTTTCGGTTGCGGCAACGGCGAAGAGCTCAAAGAAATATTCAAGGATGTCGACAATGATCCGGAAAATAGGTTTATCGAAGCGACGCTCGAGAAAGACAACGCCAAAGATCAGTCTGAAGGTTTGATCGAGGTTTATAAAAGAATTCGGCCTGGCGATTTAGCCACTCCGGATAACGCCAAGAGTTTAATTTTCTCGATGTTTTTTGATTTTGATCGTTATGATTTTGGCCGGGTTGGCCGCTATAAAATCAACCGGCGCCTAGGCCTTGATGTTCCGCTTGATAAAGAGTACCGGATTTTGTTGCGGGATGATTTAATCGCCATCATCAAAGAGATTATTCGCCTTAATAATAGTCAAGAAGTTGCTGATGATATTGATCATTTGGGCAACCGCCGGGTGCGGACAGTCGGCGAACTTTTACAAAATCGGGTGCGGGTGGGTATGGCTCGGATGGAGCGGATTATCCGCGACCGGATGTCAACTTACGAACTGCATGGTTTAACTCCGGCTCAGCTGATTAACTCCCGGCCGGTCTCTGGAGTTGTCCGGGAATTCTTTATGTCTTCAGCCTTGGCCCAGTTTATGGATCAGACCAATCCCCTGGCCGAGTTGGAGCATAAACGGCGCATTTCGGCGATGGGTCCTGGCGGGCTTTCGCGCGATCGCGCCGGTTTTGAGGTGCGCGACGTGCATCGAACTCACTATGGCCGCATTTGCCCGATTGCCACTCCTGAGGGGCCGAACATTGGTCTTGTCGGTCACTTGGCGTGTTATGCTCGGGTAAACGAATTTGGTTTTCTCGAAACTCCTTACCGCCGGGTAATCAACAAAGTAAAAAATGACGGCCAGTCTGGAATCGGCGAGATTGTCCGCTTAGATATTAAAAGCGATCATGGGGAAGTAATTGTAGCTGAAGATACCAAAATTACCCGGGAAGTAGCTTCCCGTCTTAAGAAAGAATCGACGCAAGAATTTATTCCGGTCCGTCCGCGAGTGACGAGCGAAATTGTTTATTTGGACGCTTTTGCCGAAGAAAAAAAAGGTATTGTTCCGGCGACAACCAAAATCAACGAGCAGGGCTATTTTATTGATAAAAAAGTGGAAATGCGCTTGCGCGGCGAGCCGAGTTTTGATTACGCTTGGAAAATTGATTTCGTCGACACCTCGCCTAAGCAAATTGTTTCGATTTCAACTTCTTTAATTCCTTTTTTGGAACACAATGACGCGGTGCGCGCTTTGATGGGAACTAATATGCAGAGGCAAGCAGTGCCTTGCATTCGGCCGCAGGCACCGATTGTCGGTACCGGCGTGGAAGGCGCGGCCGCTTATAACTCCGGGCATGTCACGATTGCCTAGGAGGCCGGTGAAGTCACCGAACTTTCGGCTGAGCGGATCGTAATTAAGGATAAAGACGGCGAGAAACAAGAATATAAATTGGTTAAATTCAAGCGTTCTAACGCCTCGACATGCCTTAACCAGCGACCGATAATTTCCCTGGGCGATAAAATTAAAAAAGGCCAGGTGGTTGCTGATGGCGCCGCGGTGGATAACGGCGAGTTGGCGCTCGGAAAAAATATTTTAATGGCTTTTATGCCTTGGGAAGGCTGGAACTTTGAGGATGCGGTAATTATTTCGGAACGCCTGGTGGAGAATGATACTTTTACTTCAATTCACATTAAAGAATATTCAATTGATGTGCGCGAGACCAAGTTGGGGTCAGAACAGGTAACGCGTGATATTCCCAACGTTTCCGAAGAACGCCTTAAGGATTTGGACGAAGACGGTATTATTCGAATGGGCGCGGAAGTTGAGTCTGGCGATATTTTAGTGGGCAAGATTACTCCGAAAGGAGAAACTGAACTGTCGGCCGAAGAAAAGCTTTTGCGAGCTATTTTCGGCGAGAAAGCCAAAGACGTCCGTGATTCTTCACTTTATTTAGAGCACGGCGAAAAAGGCAAGGTGGTTGACGTGAAAATTTTCTCCCGCGCTGGCGGAGACAAATTAGCCGCGGGCGTGATAAAAACCATCCAGGTTACCATCGCCAATTTGCGCAAGATTCAAGTTGGGGACAAGATGGCCGGCCGGCATGGTAATAAAGGAGTAATTTCGAAAATTTTGCCGGTCGAAGATATGCCTTGTATGGCAGACGGTACGCCGATGGAAGTGATTTTAAACCCGCTAGGCGTTGCTTCGCGGATGAATTTAGGGCAGGTTTTGGAAACTCATTTAGGTCTGGCGGCGCGGGCTTTTAATTACAAAGTGGCGACACCAGTTTTTGATGGCGTGCCTGAAAAGATGATTGCCGATGAATTGGAACGGGCCGGCTTGCCGCGGGACGGTAAATTACAGTTATTTGATGGTCGTACCGGCGAACCGTTTGATCAAAAAACGACCGTCGGTGTTATGTACATGATGAAATTAAATCACTTGGTTGACGATAAGATTCACCAACGGTCAATTGGGCCTTACTCTTTGGTGACGCAACAGCCGTTGGGCGGTAAAGTTCGGTTTGGCGGCCAGCGATTTGGAGAAATGGAAGTCTGGGCGCTGGAAGCATATGGCGCCGCGCATACTTTACAGGAAATGCTGACCATCAAGTCAGACGATGTTCCCGGACGCAGTAAAGCCTATGAAGCGATTATCAAAGGCAAGCCCGTTGATAAAGTCAATATTCCGGAATCGTTCAATGTCTTGTTGCGCGAGCTTAAAGGTTTGGGATTGAATGTTCAACTGCTTAAAAACGGTCAACAAGTGAAAGAAGAAATTGTCATTGATCACGAACACGAACCAGAAGACAAAAATAACTAAGCGGTCGCGAAAAAAATTTTAGCAATATTTTACCTTAATTTAAAATTTTGAATTTTTAATTTTGCACTTAACTATGCCAACACCATCAACCACCAAAACTACGGTTTTTATCAATACCGAGAGTTTAAAAACTCCGGATTTTGACGGCATTCGTTTGCGGCTGGCATCGCCTGACGACATTCGCAGTTGGTCCCATGGCGAAGTAACGAAGCCGGAAACCATCAATTATCGGACTCAAAAACCGGAGATGGATGGGCTATTTTGCGAACGGATTTTTGGCCCATCGCGCGATTGGGAATGTTATTGCGGCAAGTACAAGCGGGTTCGCTATAAAGGCGTGGTTTGCGACAAGTGCGGCGTTGAGGTAACGCGTTCGTTGGTGCGGCGTGAACGCATGGGTCATATCGAACTGGCCGCGCCAGTATCGCACATTTGGTTTGCCCGGGGAGTGCCTTCGATGATCGCTTTGATTTTGGGTATTTCCATTACTTCTTTGGAAAAAGTTTTATACTTCGCTAATTTTATTATTACTTCAGTTGACGAGGTCGCCAAGAAAGAATCATTGGATTCTGTTGAAGATGAGTATAAATCCAAAAAGAAGAGTTTAAAAAAGATTCGGGAAGAAAAAACCAAAGATATCGAAGAAGAAGGCAAGCGCTTAGGTCGTAGCCAGGCCGAGGTCATGAAGAAAATCCAGGTGATGGCGCGGCAAGAGGAAGAGCATGTTGAAGAATTAGAAGAGGCGTATAATACAGCCAAAAAAGAGCTGATTAATTTAAAAGTTTATAAAATTTTATCCGAATTGGAATACCAAGATTTAGCTTTAAAATATGGCCATGTTTTTACCGCCAGTATCGGCGCCGAAGCGGTTTTAGAGCTTTTGGGAAAAGTTGATTTGGCTAAAGACACCAAGAGTTTAAATGAAACCGAAGTTAATAATCGCAAAAAAGGCGCGACCGGCAAAATTGACCGGCGCTTGCGGGTTTTGTCCGCTTTTTACAAAAATAAGTTACGGCCAGAATGGATGGTCTTAACGGTTTTGCCGATTGTTCCGCCGGATTTACGGCCGATGGTGCAACTTGACGGTGGCCGTTTTGCCGCTTCGGATTTGAATGATTTATATCGCCGGGTCATCAATCGCAATAATCGCCTTAGAAGGCTTAAAGATTTAGGAGCGCCAGAAGTTATTCAGCGTAACGAAAAGCGGATGTTGCAGGAAGCGGTTGACGCTTTGATCGATAATTCCGCTCGCCGCGGCAAGACCGTCACCGCCTCCACCGGCCAGAAACGGGTATTAAAATCAATTGCTGACATGCTCAAGGGCAAGCAAGGCCGTTTCCGACGCAACCTTTTGGGTAAGCGGGTTGATTATTCCGGGCGCAGTGTAATCGTCGTCGGGCCGGAATTAAAATTGTACCAATGCGGCCTGCCAAAAATTATGGCCCTGGAATTGTTCCGGCCGTTTGTCATCAGCGAACTCATTAAACGCGAGTTGGTGCATAACGTGCGCAGTGCCAATCGTTTTATAGAAACTGGCGCGCCGGAGGTGTGGGATGTTTTGGAAGGCATTATCAAACACGCTCATGTCCTTTTAAATCGCGCGCCGACTTTGCATCGGCTGGGCATCCAAGCCTTTAATCCGGTGTTAATCGAAGGCAAAGCGATTCAGTTGCATCCTTTAGTATGTACTGCTTTTAACGCCGACTTTGACGGTGACCAAATGGCTGTGCATGTGCCCTTAACCGAACAGGCTAAGTGGGAAGCAGAGCATATTATGCTGGCCAGCAAAAATTTATTAAAGCCGGCGACTGGCGATCCGATCGCCTTTCCTTCCCAGGATATTGTTTTAGGTTGTTACTATTTAACTACCGTTGTTGACGAGGAAGCGGAAATAAAAAACAATCGGTATATATTTAGCAATCCGGATCAAGCACTTTTAGCTTACGAAAATCGGCGCGTGCGTTTGCAGGATAAAATCAAAGTCCGCATCGACGGTAAGATTATTGATACCAGCGTCGGCCGGATTGTGTTTAATCGCTTTTTACCGTCCCAACTAGGTTACGTTAACCGGCAGATGGATAAATCGAGTCTTAAGAAGCTGGTTGGTAAAGCGTTAATCATCTGCGGCCGAGACCGGACTGCCGAATTTTTAGATACCATCAAAGCCGGGGCTTTTAGTTATTTAACGCGTTCCGGTTTCACGTGGGCGATGGCTGACTTGCCGCTTTTAACCCAAAAGCAGGAGATGTTTGTCGAAGCTCAAAAGCAAGTTGATCAGATTGGCAAGCAGTTTAGCTTAGGGTTGTTGGCTGCAGAGGAAAAACACGCGAAAATTATCGAAATTTGGGCGGAAGTGAAAGACCGGGTGACTGATTTGGCTCGTGAATCATTGGCTGGAAATGTTTTGAGCCCAATTTACGCCATGATTCAGTCTGGTGCCCGCGGCTCTTGGGGCCAAACCACTCAAATGATGGGAACTAAAGGTTTGGTAACCTCCCCTTCCGGAGAAACGATTGAAATGCCGGTCAAGGCCAGCTTTAAAGAAGGTTTTGATGTTTTGGAATATTTTATTTCCACTCATGGTACGCGCAAAGGTTTAACCGATACCGCGTTGCGCACGGCCAATGCCGGTTACTTAACGCGCCGGTTAGTAGACGTGTCGCAAGACGTGGTGATCTCCGAAGCTGACTGTGGCGTTAAGACTGGCCAGATCGTCGGCGAGGAAGAGAGCCGTGAAATTAATGTCACGCTCGCCCGCCGTGTTTTGGGTCGGGTGACGGCGGCTCCGGTTTTGGACCCCAAAGGCGAAGAAGTAGTCCCGGCGGACACTTTAATTGACGAAGAATTGCATGATTTGATTCGCGACCGGGGAGTTAAAGAAGTAAACGTGCGGACGGTTTTAAACTGCGAAAGTTTAACCGGCATTTGCCAAAAATGTTACGGTTGGGATTTAAGCTATAATACTTTAGTGCAGAAAGGATCAGCTGTCGGGGTTGTCGCGGCGCAAAGCATCGGCGAGCCAGGCACCCAGCTTACTATGAGAACCTTTCATACTGGCGGTGTGTTAGGCGCTGATATTACTCAGGGTTTACCGCGGGTTGAGGAACTGTTCGAGGCGCGGACGATCAAAAAACCGGCGTTACTGGCGCCTTTCACCGGCAAAGTGCGTGTTGAGGAAGATAAAACCGGCAAGACCGTGGAAGTGATCAGCCAGGACGAAAAGACCAGGAAGTCCTTTAAGATTCCGCCGAGCCTAGGTTTATTGATCGGTGACAAGGATTTGGTCACCCAAGGGCAAATTTTAACGGAAGGGGCGCTTGATCTAAAAGACCTCTACCGTCTGCAAGGGCGAACAGCGGTGCAGAAATATATTACTAAGGAGATTCAGCATATTTATTCTTCGCAAGGCCAGGATCTTAACGATAAGCATATCGAAATAATTTTGCGCCAACTGTTCTCTCGCGGAATGGTGCGCGATCCCGGGGATACGGATTTGATTATCGGGTCGGTAATGGAGGTATCCGAAATCGAGCGGGCGAGCCGAGGTTTAGCGAAAGGCAAAAAATCCGCAACTTATGAACGGATGTTCTTGGGTATGACTAAAGCTTCGTTAAATACCAGTTCGTTCTTATCAGCCGCTTCTTTCCAACAGACTTCCCAGATTTTGATCAAAGCCGCGATTACCGGCCGGATAGACAGCCTGCGCGGGCTAAAGGAGAATGTGATTATCGGGCGGTTGATTCCTGCTGGCACTGGATATAAAGAATATCATCCAGAATCAGCTAATCCGCAGTAATCTAAATTTTAAATTTTTGATTTTATTTGTACCAAGCCGCTCTTATAGTAGAGCGGTTTTGGGTCTTATGGTAGAATGATATTGTTATGAAATATTTTTTCGTTCTCGGTAATCATCCTAAATTATCGCTGGCAGAATTAGTTTCGGTTTTGGGTACGAGCGATTATCAATTGTCCGGCAGTGTTGCTATTTTTGAGTTACCGGATAAAGATCCAGCAGTCTTGATGTCGATTTTGGGCGGAACAATCAAGATTGGACAGATCAAACTTGCGACGGCCAAGCAGAATTTGGCAGAAGATATTACAAAATTGATTTTAGAAAAAGCTGGCATCGGCCGAAAATTTTTTTTTGGTTTGAGTATGTATGGCGGAAAATTTGATCAAAAGGCAATGGCGCTCTCGATCAAAAAAGGCCTTCAAAATCAAGGCATTGGGAGCCGCTGGGTGCAGTCGCGCGAGCCTGTTTTATCTTCGGTCATCGTCAAAACCAACAAACTGTTGTCTTCGCGTGGTTGTGAAGTAGTGATCATTGATAACGGCACGAACTTGCTTTTGGGGGTAACGCAAGCAGTGCAAGAGTTTGCCGAATTTTCCGAGCGCGATTATGGCCGCCCAGCGCGTGACAGCCGTTCTGGCATGATTCCGCCAAAGCTGGCGCGGATAATGATAAATCTGGCGCGGGTCGGCCATGAGGCATCAATTCTGGATCCTTTTTGCGGTTCAGGGACGATTTTGCAGGAGGCGGCTGTCATGGGATATCAAAATTTAACTGGGTCAGATATATCGCCCTCTGCTATCAAGGCGACCACCGAAAATTTAAAGTGGCTGGAATCAGGGCGGTCGTTTAAGTTTCCAAAATTAGACACTGCTGACGCTCGCAAATTGAGCCAGACTTTTCCGCTTAAATTTTTTGACGCCATTATCACTGAACCTTACCTTGGGCCGCCTTTGCAAGGGCATGAAACGTCGGAGAGAATCAAACAGATTATTGACGAGTTGTCAGCACTTTATCAAGAAAGTTTTTTAGAATTGGCAAAAATTATTAAACCAAGCGTCCGGGCAGTAATTGTTTTGCCAGTGATTGGCGGCCAGCGGTTGCCGATTTTAGAGCGGTTGGCTGAGTTGGGTTGGCAAATAGACAATCAATTTATTGATTTGTATGATGATAAAAAGCGGCAGTCATTTATTTATGGTCGGGAAGGGCAGTTGGTGGAAAGAGAAATAGTGGTACTAAATTTCAAATTAAAAAGAAATACAGGATAAATTTATCTTGTCATTCCCGCGAAAGCGGGAATCCATGTCATTACAGTTGTGATTCTGGATCCCCGCTTTCGCGGGGATGACAGATGAGATCATGATTTTTCACTTCTATTTTTTAATTAATGGATAGCTTATGATTTTTAAATCAAGCGAAGCATTACTTATTACTTCTCGTCCCAACATCTATCATTTTTCCAAAATCGACGTTTCTGGCGGCGTTTTTTTGTTGCTCGCCAAGCAGAAAAAGTTTGTTTTTGCGGACGCCCGTTTTATCCGCGGCGCGGCCCGGATCGCCCATGGTTTTATTCCGATTGCGACCGATAAAACTGATTTTAGTTGGTGGCGACAGTTGCTTAAACGTCAAGAAATCAAAACAGTTTTTTTTGAGCCTTTTGATTTAACTTATTACCAACTGCAAAAATTTCGAAAAATTTCGCGCGGGTTAGCCGAACTTAAACCGACCAAAGTTGATCTTAGAGTTTTACGCAGTCAAAAAAGTCAAACAGAATTAGCCAAAATTAAGAAAGCTCTATCAGCGACAGAAGAGATTGTCGGTGAGATAGTTAAAATTTGTCGCGCTGGCGTTTTTGGTAAGCGCAAGGTCAGCGAATACGATCTGTCTTGCGCCATTCATCACCAGGCTTTTTTACGTGGCTTGCCACACCTGGCTTTTGCGCCGATCGTGGCTTTCGGCAAAAATACCGGTATCCCCCATCATCAGCCTGCTCGTACTCGCCAATTAAAAAAAGGCGATATGATTTTGTTGGATCTGGGCGTTAAATATCACAATTACTGTTCTGATTTAACTCGCGTTTTTTTTACTGCTTCCCCGACTTCGCGACAAGCTGAGGTTTATCAAAAAGTCCTCTTAGCGCAAGAAGCCGCTTTAAAAAAAATAAAAGCCGGAGTGAAGGCTTCTAGTTTATATGATGAGGTCAATAAAATTTTTGGTACTCAAATCGCGCATTTTACCCACGGCCTTGGCCATGGCGTGGGTTTGGAGATCCACGAACATCCGAGTTTAAAACTAGAAAGCCGCGATCAGCTGTCAAATGCCCAAGTAATTACCGTGGAACCGGGTTTATATTTTTCCTGGGGCGGAGTGCGAATTGAGGATATGGTTGTGGTGCGGGAAAATAGCGCGCAAAATTTGACCAAATGGCCGAAGGAGTTGGAGCAGGTGGTAATCAAATAAATTTAAAAATAAAAGTGAAAAATCCGGTTCAGTGCTGAAATAACCAAGATACAAGAAACAAGCTCCAAACAATAACCAATACTCAATTGCCAATAACCAAACTATAACTTGAAGTTTGAAAATTGGTTATTGGAATTTGTTTGTATCTTGGTTATTTGGTATTTAAGGTCAAATACTCCATCACCGTCCTCACTCCAAATCCAACCCCGCCTTTGCCGGTATAAGCATTCAATGGCTTTTCCGCCCAGGCCGGGCCGGCGATATCGAGGTGCGCCCAGGGTGTTTTGCCGACAAATTGTTTGATAAACAAGGCGCCGGTTATGGTGCCACCGCCTTTAATGGTGGAAAGATTGCGCAGATCAGCGACGTCACTTATGAGATTTTTTTCGTAACTTTTTTCCAAGGGCAATGGCCAGAGTTTTTCGCCGGCCCGATGGCTGGCCGCCATCAAATCAGCAGTCATTTTTTGATTATTAGACAAGAGTCCGGCAATGTCATTTCCCAGAGCCGCGATGCAAGCGCCAGTCAAAGTAGCCAAATCAATAATTTGATCCACTTTCTGCTCACGGGCGTAGGTAATGGCGTCGCCCAAGATAATCCGGCCTTCGGCATCAGGGCTGATAATTTCCACGGTTTTGCCGTTTTTCATTTTTAAAATGTCGCCTGGCTTAATGGCGTGCGGTCCGGTCATATTTTCGCAGGTCGGGATGATGCCATGGATTTCCTGCGTCAAATCAACTCGGCCTTGGCTTAAGATCTCAAAAATTCCCAAAACCGCGGCCGCGCCGGCCATATCCATTTTCATATTGTTCATAAAATCAGCTGGCTTGAGGTGCAGTCCGCCGGAATCAAAAGTAATGCCTTTGCCGACTAAGGCGATTTTTTCCTGGGCTTGTTTTTTTGGCTGATAAATTAAATGGATCAAATATGGTTCGTGCGGCGAGCCGGCAGACACGCCTAAAATTCCGCCGCAGCCCATTTTTTCCAGCTCATTTTTTCCAAAAATTTTAATTTTGAGTGCGTCTGATTTCTTGGCAATTTCACGCGCCGCATCAACTAAGTGCTCTGGATGTTGGTGGATCGGTACCTCGTTGATTAAATCGCGCGCCATGGTTACTCCGCTGGCGACCGACTCCCCTCTTTTGAGTCCGCGACTGAGTTTTGCCGGGTCATCATTTTTAACTGGCAGTAAAATCACCTCTTTAAGTTTTATAGCTTGTTTTTTGGGCGCTTTTTTATGGCGCTCAAATTTGTAAGCCCCCAGAGTCACGCCTTCACTGGTTGACTGGCCGATTTGCTCAGCAGTCAAAAACCAACTCAATTTTTCCGGTATGCTAACTCCCAGTCGTAGCGCTTGATGCCGCTCGCTGATTTGCGCGGCCGAGGCCAGAGCTAAGCGGACGTTTTCCATTACTTCTTCTTTGGATTGTTTACTTGTTCCCAGACCGATCAGCATCAAAAGAAAAGCTGGCAATTGGCCGTGGGTAGTTAAAGTCAAAATCTGTTGATTTTTAGCGGTAAATTTTTTTTGTTTGGCTAAATGTAAAGCCGCGACCAAAGTTTTAGGCGGTAAAAATTTTAATACCTTAGCTAAATCATTTTTCGCGTCCAATAACAAAACAGCCAAGACATCGACTTTGGCTTGTTTAGGGGTTGAGTTGGAGATTGTGAATTTGAGCATAAAATTATTTATTTAATCTACTTAAGTGGGGCGCCCGAATACCATGGCGGTACAAGATAAAGAGGAGAAAGAGTTTCTTTTTACCCGCCTAAATTTTACTTGGTAAAACTTTGGCAGGTTTATTTTGTACCAAAGTATCTGGGCTGCCCCGCTTAAATAGACTAAAGGATAATTGATTTATAACATAAAAAATAGCGTGTGTCAAATTCGAGTTTTTTTGGTCATTCTCCCGGCGCTAATTTTGATTAGTGCCGGCGGAAAACCAGAGGATTAGGTTGGAAAGTGCGGGGTCCAAACTAATCCTCAAAAGTGTTGAACGCCTATAGATCATTGCGATCTAAGGGCGTATTTTTTTTGATTAGAAGCCAAAATAATATTTAATTTTGACTCCTAATACTTTTATTTTACCGATTACCCCGACCCACCAAACGTGGGTACGGGTTATTGCTTCTTTGTGGAGAGGTACTTCTTTCGTGTACCATCTCATAGTATTCACCCCCTTTTTGGCTTACGCCAAAATTTTCGCCACATCTGCCAGAAAAAGATGGCGAGACAGATGATGGCGAAGACTAACAAACCTTTACCGCCCCAGCGCCCGGCGAATTTCATTGCGCTTAAAAACAGTATAAACCGCGCTGCTGGAGCAAGGAAACAGCCACTGTTGGAGGAGTTATTCACTGTTTTTTACCTCCTCCCAGTCCCGAATTTAGAACCCAAAGTCAACATGGCTCCGGCGAGATCGAATTCCTCGTCCGGTTGTGATTCGTCTTCCGCGCCCGAGTCAATGTCTGAGTCAGATGCCGTAACCCCAAGCTCTGCCTCGAGTGCGGCAATTTCGGAATCAAAGTTTCTATTTGCCGCGAGGTACGGGTTAACGGCGATCACTCGGTAACTGCCGGTGTCAATCAAGGTTTTGCCGATATAGCAGTAAAATATGACGCCTTCCCGAACCTGATCTTTGAACTCAGAATATCGGTCAACGACATACTTAGCCTGCTTATTCCCGGCTTCCCACTGTTTTTCGCCCTGCGGATTTTTCCCGAGGCGGAACGCCAATTTTATCACATACTCATTCTCCTCGGCGCGTTCGACTTCGGAATCATAGTTGGCTTTCTCTCTACGGAGCTGGATCAGCCTAAGCTGCTGATTGTCAGGCGGTGTCCACAACGTAACAACATCAATTTTTTCTAAATCCACTTCTGTTAGGATAAGTTTATCCTTGAGGCGGATAAAGAATTCGATATCATCACGATAACCGGTTGCCTCTAGCCACACGACGGCTTCTCCGTTTAAACGCGATTCCATCAGCCGGAGGTACCTATTTGAGTCCTCGTCTGTAGCCTCGATCGCCGCTTGAAGCCCGACGAAAAGTGGGTCATTATCATAGATCGTGGTAAACCCACCTTCGCGCGCGTACGCGTCGTGATAAAACGGCGTGTCAGCGTAGTGCTCGTCCAAATGCTTTCGGAGCACTTCTTCTGCTTTTTTTGTGGCTTCGCGGCGGGTTTCGATTTCGACCAGCAATTGGCGCGCCTCGGCGGCTTTGGCGAGCACAACGTCGTATTGCTTTTTATCCAAAGCATCGGACATCGCGCTACGCAGGCTGCTGGCGCGTTCCTGCTCGGACTCGGTGCAACCCTCATAGTCGCGACGGCTGCGCTGAATATCATAGAGCGTGTCCTCCAGCTCGGACCATGCTTTTTTAGCCTCTTCTTTGCCGGCACTACGAGCGTTGATCAAATCAGGAAGGTTGCCGATAGCGGCACGAGCGGCGGTGCAGGCGGTTGTTGCCTCATCATAGCTAAGAGCTTTTAAAGACTCTTTGGCTGTTTTGAGGTTTTCGCGTGCTTGGCTGACCTCGGTCTCGACAAAATCGCGGTCGTCGCTGGCAACTTCTTCCACTTTAACATTGATGAATGTCTCGGTTTCGGAAACTGCTTGTTGGACAACGACGAACTTGCCGCCGACTTCAGCTTTGATTTTTTCAGCCTTTGTTTTGATCTCATCAATTTTTGCGATGACGGTTTCTGGCGTGATGTCAGCAGTCTCGGCGTATTGCGCGCGGAGTGTCTCGAAGCGAGACTTAACTGCTGAACCAATTTCAGATATTTTCCAATCGTCCCATCTGTCTTTTGTCTGATATGGTTCCTCCTTTGGGACCGTCAACATCTGGCGGCAAGACTTGGTCAAAAGCCGTCCGAGCCCGATTTGGGTTTCTTTTTTTGTCTCTTCTTCTGATTCTCGAAGTTTTATAAAGAAATCTGGATCAGAGTCAGAGGCGAGAGAAAGATAACCGAAAATCGTACTTCCGGCGCTGTCTTTGGTGACTTCGACCGAAGACAAAATTGAAGGCAAGTACGGATACACCTTTTCCGGATCGCTGATATATGAAGTGTACTCGCTGGTTTTCCGAGCTTCGGACCAGGCCATTTTTATCCGGCTTGCTTCCAACAGTTGTACTAGTTCCGGAAACGACATTGCCATATGGGTGGTACAATAGGCATCACATACGAGCTGGACAATACGACTGCTGGGGAGCACAATCGCGGAGATCTCTGTTGCGCGTGCAAACTCTGCTAGTACGTTGGTTCTGGCATAGGTTTCGCTGTAGATCTGTCCATAATGAATATGGAAATCCTTGCCAGCAACCGTGATCTCTTCCGGGTTCAACAACTCTGCCTGGGCTTGCTCCTTTGCCGAAACAAAATCTTCCAACTTTAGAAATAAAGCTTTCGGATCAACTTTGCCAGCGTTGATCGCGGCAATGGTGGTCTGCACAGAATAAATACCATGTCCACCCAGGACTTTTTCATAATTCGCCTGTTCTTCTGCCTGGGTAATTTTGTGCGTCGTGCCGCCGGAACGGAGCCAATACAATTCACTCATTTTACGGACGTCGCTGTTGTTATTAACAGCTGGTCCGAACCATTCTAAGCCACGGATAGCGTTCAGAAATTTTTGTTCCGCATCCAGGCGAAGAGTTTCCGGCACGTCCGCGTCAGCGACAAATTCCTCTATTCTATTAAGAGTCTCTCCGGCGAACGCACGTTTGAACTCAATCTTTACACCCTTGTCAGTTACAGCTTCAACAGAGACTGGAGTCTTCTGGGCGTAAAAATTCAAGATGCTTTCGTCCACCGCGGTGCCTTCGACTGTCGCACGGCGATGTCCTTTTTTGTCTTCCCAAAATCGAATGGAGCCAAGAACATTGTCACTCCCTTTGGTCTGGGAATGTTCGGCTGCCCAAACCGTGATTCCGGCGTCGCTATTGCGTTCATCATGAACGAAGTCCAGGGATTGGACTTTGGCAATCAGGTGCTGGAACGATTCGTGAAGCAGACTGTTATTCGTAACAATATGTAGCGACTCCGGCGTTGGCAAGCGTAACCCCATCTGTCGATAAATACTTTTCATCGCTAGGGTCGCTTCCTTGATCGCCTTGGCGGAGAAGCCGTTGGCGTCCGCCCATTCTATAAAGGCGCCTTTTTCCGTTTCCTGTTGTTTCGTGACTGGATTAAAACGGTTTCTTACATAATCCCCACGAAACGTATAGGTCACCCCATTGCCGTTGTCGGACGTTATCTGTCCAAACTGATTCAACGCCGAAACGACAATATTGTGCGCCGTCAGATGGTCTGACCCTGATACCCCTACTTCCGTAAGTTTGTGATCCTTACGAATTAAGGAGTAAAGGGACTCCACGGACGCGCAGACGATCGCGACGTCTAAAAGATTTTCTACGCCGGCTTTTTGCGCGTTAACAAGCAATTCGCCCCATGCTGGTGAAACTGGCAAGTGTTCCACTTGGTTGCCGTACGGGGTTAGAGCGCCTTCAGTCGAGATAATCCCGCGATTTTTAAATTGTTGAACAATCTTTCCATAACGATCGCGGTCAATCTGGCAGATTACGTCCAAGTCACCGAGGTCAACTTCAACGCGGGCACAAGTCAATGCGACTGTTTCCAGATCCCCACCCAACACGAACGTTGGGGTTGTGGGTGTGAGAGAATGAAAGTCGATTGACCTACTAGTCAAAATAAATATTTGACCGTTGGTCGCACGACCGTTCACACGTCCACCCATTTGGAGCAGTTCATTGTTGCCCAGCTTTACTTTTTCCAGAACGCGGACGCCGCTGTGGACAACCTCAGTATACATTTCGTCCACGATGACGACGGTGTCGAGCCCTTGGATGTTGAGAGACGATGCGCCGGCATTGGTCATAAAGACCATAAATGGCTTGGGAACCTGGCCGGTTAGAAACTGTCTCAACTTTTCCGCTTTCTCTCCACCATGGTAGAAATCACAGTAGAGCCCGTCTTTTTTCGAATACTCCGCGGATAGTTTCTCGGCTTGTTCGCGTGTTGGCACGAACACTGCGACGCCGCGCTTTTCCTCAATGAATTTATCCACATGAGAGGAGAGGAAAGAGTTGGCGTCATCATAAGAGGTCTCAACTTTGGCTTTTTTGTCCGGGTCGAATGCAGAGCACTCAATGACCTGTTTTGCGGATAAATACTTACTATAGATAGACGGGTCAATCGTGGCGCTCATCCAGAGAAAAATGCAGCCAGCTCTCTTAGCCAACGCTAGTGAGAGCTCAAGGTGCTCGCTGGTTTGGTGGATTTCGTCGCAAATGACTAAATCACTTGCCGAAAGTACACCATTTTTAAACCAGTGGAGCGCGACGCCCGGGGTGACGACTAGCACATTGCAGGTCCACGTATAGTCCGTGGCCTCGTTTTCCCGGGTGACGATATCTACGCGCAGGTCGGCGAACAAAATTTGCTTGGCAATATCGCGGATGGCGACAGTTTTACCTGTGCCAGTTCCGGCGACTACGCCAAAGCCGCCTGTTACCAACGAATCAACTGCTTTTTGAATTTCTTCCCCTTTTTCCCTCATTAGCAGGGTGGGTGGAATTTGCCCATTTTGCAGCACGACGCTAATATTTAAGCACGTGCTACGGGTTGGAGCGATAACTACGACACGATCAAACTTTCCGTTTACTACTGATTCCATCAAAAAATCCTCCATCTCAATCCCCAAAAACGGGGAATATCTAAAACTGTGATACCGTATAATTCAACCACCCAAAACCTTTTTAGGTGGATAATCAATGTTAAAGCGATCGTCAAAATCATGACGACCAAAATAGCGATGTAGTGATTTAAGGGATCCCTCGACAAGCTCGGGATGACAAAACGTACAAATCGCCATTTTGCTCGCCACATAAATACTTGACTTATTCGTATAGTGTAGTATACTAATAATATGGATATAAGTATATTAAGCCAATTTAATCCTTGGTGGAGAGAAAAAGCCGTGCCAAAACCATTCTTAGGAGCCAAGAAACGGCCGGGTTTTGATTTAATACAAAAATATCTCGACAAAAGATTTATCATCCTGCTATACGGCTTGAGAAGAGTGGGAAAAACCACCATGCTTTATCAGACCATCCATGCTCTTTTGGATAAAAAAATCAATCCCCTTTCCGTTCTTTACTTTTCTTTTGACGAACAGACAGCCGCCATCAAAGATGTTGTTTCTCTTTACGAAGAGAAAATCATCAAAGAAAAAATAAACAGCGGAAAAGAAAAAAACTTTTGTTTTTTTGACGAAATCCAGAAGGCCAAGGATTGGCAAAACCAGATTAAAATTCTTTACGACACTCATCCTGGCTTGAAAATTTTTATCTCCGGCTCGTCATCCTTATCTCTGCAGAAACAAGCCAGCGAAAGTTTGGCTGGCCGGCTTATCGACATTCTTGTTAAGCCGATGAGCTTTTCCGAATTTCTTGATTGGAAAAATGTCAAAGTAGATTTTGCCAACCCGGAAATCTATCAGCCAATAGCCCAGCCCTTGCTGATGGATTACTTGCGAAAAGGCGGATTTCCGGAAATTGTCCATGAAAACAGCGACGACTTGGTTAGAATCTATCTAAAAAATACGATTCTAGAAAGAATAGTTTATCGCGATCTGCCCGGTGAGTTTGGTTTAAAAGACATTGAATTGCTAAAAATTTTGATCGAGCTTTTTTCCAAACAGCCCGGAATGATTGTTAACATTGAAGGCTTGTCGCGCGACTTAAAGCGCAGTAAAATCACAATCACTAATTACCTTGAATATCTTAAATACGCTATGCTAATTAGGGAAGTTAAAAATTTACGTCCTGGATTTTTAACAACATCCAGAAAAGGCAAGAAAATATATCCTTCAACCACTGCTCTTTGTTTTGTGTTTCAAAGTGATTTTTACGCAGAAGCCAATCTCCAGCATATTGCGGAAACCGCTGTGGCAAACCATTTGGACGCGCGATATTACTACAAAAACGGGTTTGAAGTTGATTTTATCCTAAAAACTGGAGATCAAATCCTGCCTGTGGAAGTAAAATACGGTAAACCGGAACAAAGCCAGCTGATTAAATTCCAGGAAAAATTTGGCGTCAAAAGGGCTACCTTAGTCACTAAAACCGATTTTCATTCTCTTCGAGAAGGCATTGAACAACTGCCTCTTTGGTTTTTTCTCGCTAAAGACTAGTAATAACCTCCTATAAGTTAAAATTTGACATTACTATTTTACTATATTATACTAAAAAAGTGATACTATTCTAGCCTTTAACCCCAACTATGCAAGAACGCTCCATTTTTCCGCAAATCTGGCAGGAAATCGAATCTGACAAAATTCTGCTTCTCAACGGCGCCAGGCAAATCGGCAAAACATCTCTAATGCAGATGATTCGCGAAAAATTGATCACAGATCAAAAGGTGCCGGCAGATCATATTCATTGGTTTGATCTGGAAAAAGTGGAAGATTTAAGTATTTGGTCAAATCAAACTGCAGTATTATCAATTTTGCCGATTAACGACCAGACCAAACATTATATCTTTATTGATGAATTTCAACTGTCCCTCACCATTGGTGCCACGCTTAAAGTTTTGCATGATCATCATCCGCAATTTAAGATCATTATCACCGGATCCGCTTCTTGGTATTTATCACTAGACGAAAGCATGGCCGGAAGAAAACGGGTATTTGCAATTTGGCCGCTTGATTTTCCTGAATATTTAACCTGGAAAAATGAACGCCTGTTAAAATATTATCAACTGGGGAATCAAAACCCGAATCAACTTACTTTGGAAATCGTTCAGCTTTTAAACACCGCTTATGTTGATTTTATTCGCTATGGCGGTTATCCGGCCGTTGTCAAAACAGACAATAGGGACGAAAAAATTAAAATTTTGGAAGAATTACTCAACTCCTACATACTCAAGGACATTCAACTGCATCAATTTACGGCCAACAGTTTGCAAGTAAAAAAACTGCTCACTCTTTTGGCCAGTCAAGCAGGATCTCTTTTAGATATTCCTGGGCTTGCCTTAAACAGTGGTTTAAAACGAGGCGTTTTAGAAAATCGTCTGGATTTGTTGCAAAATACTTTTATCGCGCATTTCGTACGGCCGTATTTTACCAATAAAACCAAAGAATTAGTTAAAAATCCTAAAATTTATTTGATTGATTCCGGATTGCGCCAATTTTTACTGAATAATTTTTCGGTTCAACCCAAAACCGCATCATTTGGCCAAACAGTGGAGAATGCGATTATAGTCAGCCTGCTCAAAACATGGGATCCACTTAAACAAATATATTACTGGCGCACTAAATCAGGACAGGAAGTTGATATTATTATTAAAAAGAGTGAAGCGCTTATTCCGATAGAAATCAAAGCCGGCGACGCCAATCAAATACCCGCTGGGATTAAATCTTTTATTAACCAGTATAAACCGTCCCATGCTTACGTGCTAAACTGGTCAATTATTGAAAGCCAGAAATATCAGAGCTGCCAGGTTGATTTTCGACCGCTCTGGTTTGTACCCTCATTGGCATTAAATCGTTAATCTACTCCAGTCGGGCGGCCGAATACCATGGCGGTACAAGATAAAGAGGAGAGAGAGTTTACCCGCTTAAATTTTGCGAAACAAAATTTTGGTGGGTCTTTTTATCATGTACCAAAGTATCTGGCCCGCCCCGCTGGAATAGATTAAATTAATATCGCCGGGGTATGATTATTGACATCATTCACCAAGATTGATATACTTTAGGTGAATACAATCACCTAAATAACTATTTTATGGTCATAAAAAGAACAATCCAAAGCAACATTGAAAGAAGTTTGTTTAAAGGCAAGGTAATTATTATTTACGGGGCTAGGCAAGTGGGAAAAACAACTTTGGTTAAAGAAATATTAAAAAGTAACCCTCATGAATCTGAATATTACAATTGCGACGAAATTGACATCCGGCAGGCGCTGGTTGACAAAACCTCAACCGAACTAAAAGCGTTTTTCGGCAATAAGAAGCTGGTAATATTAGATGAAGCCCAAAGAATAAAAAATATTGGGTTAACGCTTAAAATTATTGCTGATAATTTTCCAGAATTGCAAATCATTGCCACCGGATCTTCTTCTTTTGATTTATCAAACGAAATTGCCGAACCCTTAACCGGCAGGAAAATAGAATTTTATCTCTATCCTTTTTCTTTGGAAGAAATCAGGACGATTTATTCAGATTTGGAATTAGCGCGGCTTTTAGAAAGAAGAATAATTTACGGTATGTATCCGGAGATTGTTTTAAACGAAGGGGAAGCCGAAAGAAATTTAAAGAATTTGGCCTTAAGTTATACTTATAAAGACATTCTTCAATATCAAAGCATCAAAAATCCGGAGATTTTAGAAAAACTTCTGCAGGCTTTGGCTTTGCAAATCGGTAACGAAGTGTCATACAACGAACTGGCTTCTTTAATTGGCATAGATAAAAATACAGTTTCCAACTATATCCAAATTTTGGAAAAAGCCTTTATAATTTTTCGTCTTCGCCCTTTTAGCCGCAATTTGAGAAATGAACTAAAAAAAATGCGAAAAATCTATTTTTATGACACCGGCATTCGCAATGTTTTAATCAACAACCTAAACTCCTTGGATTTAAGGCAAGATACCGGCAGTCTCTGGGAAAATTTTATCATCTGCGAAAAAATAAAAAAGAATAATAATCTTGATTTCAGCAAAAATGTATATTTTTGGCGCAATCGCCAAGGCCAAGAGATAGATTATCTGGAGGAAGGAGCCGGAAAACTGGAAGGCTTTGAAGTCAAGTGGAAAGATGATAAATTTAAGAAACCAAAAACATTTTTAGAGCATTATTCCGGAAGCTCTGTTAGTTTAATTAACAAAGAAAATTTCGGAAAATTTGTCTGAGGTTAATCTACTCCAGTCGGGCGGCCGAATACCATGGCGGTACAAGATAAAGAGGAGAGAGTTTGCCCGCCTAAGTTTTGCGAAGTAAAAGTTTGGCGGGTTTGATTGATTTAATTATTTTTAAAGCACCCACCCCGCACTAACTTTTTACTGTCAGCAAAGTTAGTCTGGGGTAGGGGGGAAATATGTGCGAAATATCTCCCCTGTTTTGTCATTCCGAGCTTGTCGAGGAATCCCTTTCGGGTCTCGACGCGTTCAGAGTGACTAGTTTTTTTACACAACTTTCACCGAGGTGGCCTGTGGACGGCCTTGTCCATCGAGGCGCACCTCATAAGAAACTTTCTGCCCTGGGGTGAGTTCCTTTACCCCTACCAAGGTGTTTTGATGTACAAAAACATCTTTTCCACCTTGGTCTGGCGTAATAAACCCGTATGGCTTATCCGGTCCCCACGATTTCACCGTGCCGGTTTTGCGGTCGGACGCCGGTGCCACTTGTGGTTGGGGTGGTTGTGTGGTTGTCTGTGGTGGTCGTTGCGTTGGTGGTGGCGTCGTCGGTCGCTGGGGCGCTGTGGTTGCCTGGGCGGTTTCGAATTTGGGCATATCAACGTGAATCTGCATCCACCCGAGCTCTGCAGCTACTTCACCATTTCGGTCTATACAGACCTTATGGCTTTTCGCCGGTGCCCAGACGTCGACGTCTGTTACGAGTCCGCGTTTTTTACACGTTGCACATTCCCATTTTGTGGGATCATCTTCGTCGTCTGCGACGACTGATCCGCACTCAGCGTGGACACGGTCTCCGGACCTTTGACCATAAAAACCCGACAACTCGTACTGAGTTTTGGGCGAGAAAAGATCCATTATGGTCTTGCTTTGGAGACCCGTACCCCAGCCGACTGGGAGCACGAACGTGCCGTTGTTAGCTGCCAGAAGCGACTCTACCTGCGTTTTAAGACCCGAGTAGAACTCAATGAGTGTGTCAACAGAATAGTGGGTCCAAAACGCGAGCCTAGAAACAATCAGTGACAGTGCGTGCTCGTTGCAAGCACGCGGCAAGTTTTGGATGGCAGAAATTTGGTAGGGCTGCCAACCTAGAGATTTTTCTTCCATCAATCGGGTGTCGATCCGGAACGAAGACTCATACAAGGTACCAGCCTTCAAGGACTCCAGATGAATCATAGTGGCTTCATCTAGCACAGGTGTGGAGCCTCTAGGCAAAATTTTGTGCTGCAGCTTACTGCTGGCACGCGGTACCTCAACCACGACGGTCGAAATTTCTATAGAGTTCCACGGCAACTCAGGCGAGTCACCGAAGGAAAAAATTCGTCCAATGTCGTGGTTTGGATCACGTCCGACAAGAAGACTCATAAAAGCGTCGTCCGTGAATTCCAACTTTCGCGGTCTGCCTTGTTGTAGCAGGGCGTCCTCAGCTTTTCGTAGCAACGCCGGATCGTTTTTTAACATCCACCAAATGAGGGCAGTGCGAACACTACCTTTGATGGACGTTGCCGGCACCATTGGACTAGGTCCGAGGCCGCCAGCGAACATTTCCGTGATTTGCTTTGGGTTGCCGTAGCATGGACTTTGGTATAGTTCGGCGTTATTAACATCAACGCCTTTGTCAATTGCATAGTCAACTATACCTGCCACACCCTTTTTACCGAGGGCGTTTGCGGCTTGTTCCATGTCAGCAATCTGAAAGGAGGTGAGAAGTTTGTTCACACAGACCCTGAAGACTGTGCCGTCAAAGACGTCATAGTCTTCTTCTGGCGTTAAAGCTGTGCCGGTTCCGATGTGTGTGGGGCTCAAAATTTCAGCTTTGAACTTGGCCATTTTGAGCACCTCCTTTTTTGAATGGGATTGGGAAGGGGTAGCCGTGGCGGTAAATACGACGAGAAAAATCAGTTTTTGGAGGTGTTACATCGATCAAACCTCCGAATTCATTACCGCCGTAAGTAACAGGCGCCTTTCCGGAGAACCAAGAACCCTCAACCCACATTTCTGTAGCTTTTTTTTCGAGGTTGTTGTTCGCCTGGAAAACCCAACCCTTGCGGGTTGTCATGGTGCCTGCTGGTTCAAAGTCTGCCGCATTAAAAGACTCGGCTGCGGCCAGCGAAAGAGACATGAAGCCGTCGGCTTCCTCTTGGGTAGGGATGTTCATCTCGATGGTCTCAATCCCTTTATAGGTCACATGTCCCTTTCCATTTCTGGTCTGTCCGCCAATACCGCCGTTTCGTTCTATATAACGAAGGACGGCTTCCAAAGGTTGTACATATTCTTCGCGTATTTGAACGAAAGAATAAAAACCACTGTCCGGGCCAAACCAGATCTCTGTTTGCTTGCGGGGTTCGGTCGAGTTCCCTTGCCCCTTTGTAATGCACGTCCGTGTTTCCACTTTATATAGTGGCTGGGTTATATCCCCAAGGTTGGGTGCCTCCCAGATGGAACACGCAGCAGTACCTATCATAATCGGCGGCATGGTCCCGGGTTGAACCATACGTTGCGCTGCGATAGGCGGAAATAGAGAAGTACGTTCTCCGCGAAGTATCTCCTCTAGCAGTCCCTGGGAAATAAATTCTATCATGCTCCCTTCAACCTCAAAACCTTGCGGTATTGGGAAGAAGAGAACGTTTCCCTTGTATGGAAACAACGAGGAAACTACGAATGGCGGATTTCCATTGCTGTGCCGGTAATCCTGTTCCAGCATATCATTTAGCTCGATATGCCCAATTAAATCTTGCCAGCGGCAACATAAACTCCCCCACCATGTATCTGAGGTAACGCACGGGCGTGTCAGAAAAGTATCTTTGCCGTCCTCCGTCCAATGAAAAATAAACGATGACGGTCTGCCGGTGCGATAGTCGCAGGCTTCGAGTTTGATAATCTGTGTTATCATTTTACTTTACCTCCTCGGCATTGTTATGGACTTCGAATACAGTTTCATTATTAGTATCGTTCCACGGCACCTGATTGATCCACTCATCGTAGGATTTAACGATGTCGCCAATAGTTGGCGCTTCGATTAAGACGATTGGTTGCTCTTCACCAAGATAGTAAGCACGGGAGTGAAATACAATGGCAAGATTTTCTAATGTTACTTGCCCATATCCACGGCTGGTGGCGGCGCCGATTCCGTAATCTTCAATAGCTAACATGCCACCAAGGAATATTTTGAGCAGAGTACGATCCTCCACACCTTGGAGATGGTAGTTCGCCTCAAAATCAAAGATGGCTCCAGCTATAACTCTTTCATTTGTTCGCGGAGTCGCTGCGCTGGTGACTCTATCGAGGACCGCCTCTGTTTTGTATTCAGTACCAATCCCATCCGTATCTTTACTTAGAATGATGTTTTCCGAGTCTGGATTGAGAAAAGAATCCATCACATCAATACGCGATTTCCCTGCGCCACTTGAATTGTTGGCATCTACACCAAAGAGTAGGCAAACTGAACAAGCCGGCGATTGCGTGCACGTATGAATCATGCTATTGGCAACCCTCTTGTTAGCCGGGGCGCCAAGCGTTTTTTCCACTAGGAAGCGGATTTTTCCTCGAAGAGAGGAACCTGGTAAATAGGGCATGCCCGTGTTAGGATCTCGGATTATTTCTTTATCTACTGGTCCTCTTCCTAATCGTTGACCATTTCCACCGATCAATATACCTGTTTTCGCCACTAAATTTCCAGTGATTTCTACTGTTCCAAACATTTTCGTTCTCCTTTTTCTTTTTTTGTTTTTTTAAAACAATACATGACGTGCAGTTTACTCAGCTTACTGTAATTTTACAGCGTGGTTTGTGAGATACCTCATAAGGGTTTGGAAATTAGCAAAAAGCTTTTGATCAATTTTTTTGCAATTCTCGACCGTTATGATTGAAGCCTCAATTGCGGCTGTTATTAAAGTAACCAGAAATCCACCACCTGCATTAGCATGTCGTATTCCTATAGGAATCAACCCTGTTTTAAAATCCAATACCGCGACGGCATGTTCTGCATCTGTGGCATCCTTTTTTGTGAACGAGCGTTCTACTTTTGTAATTCCATTACGGACTAACCCAAACTGGCTTTTTGAAAAGCGCTTTGACGACAAAACGTCGATCAAGCCTTCTGCCAGCTCGTTAGCCGTAAACGGGTCACCATTAACTATCGCACTTTGCACTCTCGTCTTACCAGTCTCTGTCAGGTTTTTTCCGCTATTCGCAAAAATCTCTTTTTCAAACGGACCGGCTGGCGCTTGTTGTCGATCATCCCGTCGATCGTCTCTCCTATCATCACGATAGCCACCACGATTTCCATTGTAACCCATTTTTCGGACCTCCATTTTTAGCTCTTTTTGAGCTTGTTTTGAATTTGCTCCTCTTGGGCTGATATAAAATATATCAGTGCGGTTTTAATCCCGCGCGGAGCGATTTGATTTTTATCTCACTTTGCCCAAGTCCCTCACTAATTTCTATGAAATCAGCGAGAGATCTAGGCAAAAAAGTGTTCGTGCGGCTTCAATTTATTGACAAACGTAGCTTTTCTATCTTATAATGCGCCTGTAAATTGTAAATTCAACTATGGCCAAAGAAACTTTTTTAAAATCAACCGAATTTCCTCCAGCTGATGTACGCTTTCGCATTTTAGAAGAAGCGCAACAAGCAGTAATGACTCTTAAAACTCTTAAGGGTTTACTTTCACCGCAAGATACCGAGTCTCTTTCTCTCTTATTAGATCAAGAGTTGATGGTAGATTTAGAGGCGAGCTTAGCCGAAGCGGCTGCTGGTCAAGTGGAGCCGTTGGAAGTTATTAGGTAATTATGTACCAACGAGTTATTACACCCACTGCCAAACGTTCGCTTAAGAGGTTACCAGCTTATGTGCGCGAGGAGTTAATTAGAGTTACCAGAATATTAGAGACAAATCCTTATGCTGGCGAAAAACTTTCCGGATCGTTACATTTTTTATACTCTTTCCATTTTAAGGTTGGTAATGTTGCATATAGGGTAGCTTATACTGTTAATCCTCAAAAAAAGGAAATTGTTTTTCATTTTGCTAAGACGCGGGAAAATTTCTACGAAAAATTAAAACGATTGTTTCATTAAAGAAAAAGGTGGGAGATTTTAGGAGCAGTGCGAAATCTCAACCAAAATCCCCCTAATCACCCCCTTATGCAGCCAGGTATTGCCTTAGCTGCTTATTTTTTTTAGCTCGCGCAAATATTATAGTTAAAGTCCGAGCTATGACCTCAACCTTTGTCTGAACAAGATCGGCAATGCCGGTTGGTCGTAGATTAGTGAATAAAGCAAAAAACAAAATTTTCTCCACTAATTCATTATTAAGCCCAACCGCGGCCATTACCGTCTGGACCAATTCACTATTCAGTACCTCCTCCTCTGGCATTTCTGCCTCGGGATTTGGGTAAAAATCGGTGAACTCGCCGCCTTCATCGCCCTCGTCATCAGGTGTGGCGAATGCGGAAAATTCACTTTCTTTGCGGGTACGTTTGGTCCATTGGCGCCATGCTACAGAAGCCATAGCGTTTCGGACCGCTTTTCGGATCTCTTTGCATGTGGGTGTTGGCTGGCCATTGTCTATGGCTTCTCGGACTATACAAAGCGCCTCAACCCCGACATTAAAGAGGTCCATCGATTCCACAAGGCCGCCCTCTGATATACAATTGCTAAACCACCGGCGGATAGTGGCCACGATTAGTCCTGTGGGATTTTCCAGGAACGGAAAATCTAACGATAAATCCGGAAAACCCATTTTATACCTCCTTTAACCGGCGGTAAATCAGGGAACGTGATATTCCCAGTTCCGCCGAAATTGCGTCAACTTTGCAACCCTGCTCGCGCAAAGTCAAAATTTGATCCTTCGTAACATCTGGACGGCAAGCAGGATTTGCCCAGTTTAACCGCTGGTCACGGTTTTCTTGCTTTTTCAACTGTTCCCGGCTCATCAGCGCCACGTCTGGTGCATAGCCAAAAGTCTTTTTGTACGACTTGCCGGTATGCCCGTGGGTGGCCAGATGATTGGCCGTTAATACTTTGAACTCCTGCCCGCAGACCAGGCAGGTAATGGTTGTATTATTAATTGCCGCCATTGGGTCTGCTTTCAGGCGGCTGATTTTTTCTGAATTTCGCTGGGCTTTTTTTTGCCGCTTTGTGTATTCTTTTACGGTGTTAGGTTGGATCCCTAACTTTAAAGCGGCGATGTCTGGATCAGTGCCAAGAGCAAGGAGCTTACTCAACTCCTCATATTCATCAACCGATAAAAGATTAGCGGTTGATTTTTTTGCGGAGCATTGCTCCTGCTGGCTGTGCTGGCTGCTTTTATCCATCAGCTCCATCAGTTGGAGCTTTTTCGGATGCTTTTTGCCCATAAACAGATGGATAATTTCGCCCCAGCAAAGGTCGAATTGTTCACCGATGGCGTCTAAATTCTCTTCGCGGGTTTTTGATACATCCCAAAGAGAAATAACGTCATCAACTGTGCACGGCCGCCCTTGCCAGCCACGCGCGTTCCAGCGTTTAGTCACAATTTTTCTATCCCGGCCAATTATATAGTCAATAAAAGCCGAATGACTATTTAACTGGGTATGTTGGGCGTACGCCCATTTTGTTTTGTACTCTGCCCAAGTATCGAGACCGTGTGTTCGGAGGTGGTCAGTAGTGAGTGAGCGAAATTTTTTACCACACTCCAAACAAGTAATTGATTGTTTCCCAATTGCGCGATAGGGAGTCTCGCGCATTTTTTTTAACTGGGAGTCGCCGGTATAAAGTTTCCAAATTTGTTTTTCGGTTATGCCAAACACACCGGCTATGTTTTGGCAGTTTACGTCTTCACTCAACGTCGCGTCCCAGTAACCATCGACGTTTTCCGAAATCACTTGTGCCCGTGCTGTTTTTACAAACTCAGGCGTTTTCCCACGGGCAATCAAAAAGACGCCATCTTTGTACCCGATCAATCGCTTATATTCATCAGGCGAAACCTGATGCGTATGTAAATGCGCATACAGCGACTGAAAGGGTTGCCCGCATAGCAGGCAGATGATCTCGCTATCTTGGATCGCCTGTAGCGGGTCATCAAGCAACCGTTCCAATGCTTTTTCCCCTTTAAACCTCAAAATTTTCACCTCCTTTTTGGTGAATTTTAAACTTTAACATAGAAGGGTAATCCCCTCTTAAAACACCAGGAATGACATGGGTTTTTAAGAAGGGACTAAATTTGACACAATCCTGGCAAAATAATATACTGGGAATAATAATCAATCAAATTATGGCTTCACTAACTCTTAATATCGCTCCCTGCAAAACGTCAAAAAAAATAGTAATTGAGCTAGATGCAAACAAATTCGAAAAATTAGCGGCTTATTTTGGGTTTTTTAATTCGGAATTTTTGGCCAGTTTATCGCGAGCAGAAAAAGATTATACCTCTGGCAAAGTGAGAAAAATTAAATCTCTTAAAGAATTACGCTCCCAGTTTTAACTTCTAAAGTTTATTATGCGTACCGCTACATTAAATAAAATTAGTAAAAATATGGCCAAAGAAATGTATTTTTTTCCAATTACGATAGAGCCCATGGAGGAAGGTGGTTTTTTTGCTGATTGCTCTACTTTGCAGGGCTGTCATGCCGAAGGAGCCAGCTATTCGGAAGTAATAGAGAACATTCAAGATGTCATCAAAACGCAAATCCAAGTTCGTCAGGCCGAAGGTGATTTTATCCCGAGCGTATCATTTAAGTCTCAAAAAGATTTTCGTTTCTCCTTACCTTTGCCGGTTTCGTTATAAGTTTTATGGCTCCTAAGTTTCCTCAAGCTGACTATGCAGACGTCGCTAAAGTTGCCCGTAAATTGGGTTTTGTTTTTTATCGGCAGGGTAAGGGAAGCCACGAAATTTGGCGCCGTTCGGATGGTCGCTACACTACTATCCCACGCCACGGTTCTGCCGGCATTAAGCGCCAAACTTTCAAGGCGATTCTTGATGACTTAGAAATTACTCCAGCGGAATTTATCGTTTTAAGGCATAGTAAATGAAACATTACCACCTTAGTTTTTATTTGTTTTTTTTGCCTCTCACTATATACAGTGCGAAGCTTCTCTAAGCTCCCAAGCGAGAAGCGCGAATTTATATATAATTTCTGGCTTCTGATTGGGAGTTTAGAGAAAAATTTTCAAAGATCACCCCGCGGGCACTGCTTACCGCGCCCGGTGTTCCGGTTTAGCCGGAACCTACTCTTTTTAAAACATCACTCCTGCTCTCCTCATAACGACAGGAGTAATAAAAAGTAAGGAAATTACTGCCAATGAGCAAAGTTGTAAAAAAAAGCTCACTGGCAGCGTATTTTCTTACTTATTTTTTTATTCTTTAAGTAGGCATAGTAAATCTTTGTCCAGGGGTTAGTTAGTAAGGACATTTCTCGGGGCAATAAATTTTTGTCCCGAGAGTCTCCTCACTATTACCGTTTTAAGCGGTAAAGTTAAGGATATTTTCGCACTTTTTGTAGCCAAGCTTGTATCCCTCCGCACAGCTGTGCAGAGTTGGGTATTCCGCTTGGCTATTTTTATGGTCGGCTCGTGACCTTAGGAAATTAACTCTCTCCTTTCGGTAGGTTAATTTAATTGTCTAAAATCAAGAGCACGGTTTAAATTTTCAACTCACTTTCTATTTAAAGATAGTAGTGAGAAAAGTAGGGATAGGGTGCGGCTTTCTCCGTTATTCTAGTTTTTAGATCTTTTATTGATCCAAAAACCAGTTTAAGGATTGTCCGGCACTAATTCTCTCTCCCCACTTTTCTGACTGCTACCTTGATTTGGCGAAAAAATCGATGTAGACGAGGCCGCCGCTTTTGGGTGTAGCCAAAGGCTTTTACCGCAAGAGCAGTTGGCACGACAAGCTATTTGTATTTACTTAGTTGGCAGTTGTTGATTTAACTTTTTTATTTTATCAACACACCTGCCAGTAGACTTAAGTAATTTACTCTCTCCTCTTCTACATCGATCTTTCCGCTCCGGTTGTGATGTTGGCGAAAAAATAAATGGCCCCGGAGAGATTCCGAGGCCATTTATGTCACGTTAAATATAGACATGATAAAATGAGCCCAGTTAATTTTCTCTCTCCTCGTTAGGCTAGCTTTTAGCTGGTTGTCTAAAAGCCGGCTGTTTAAATTTTCAATTTGACTGCGTATTATAGCATATGTCTAAAATATTGTCAAGAGTAGATAGACAATAATCATTAAGTAACAGCGAATTAGGCTAGTAATAAACTCAAAAAGGCTAATAATAAAGCCAAAAAAGTGTCATAGTTTTTTTGACAATATATCGAGGCAGGTGTATAATACAGCTATGCATGAATCCCTATTACAAACAATCGGTTTAACTTCGGATCAAATCGTAATCTACGAGACCCTGCTTAAAATTGGTGCTCTTAAGGCGCGGGACTTAACATTAAAAACGCCCTATAAGCGGGCGTTGGTTTATAAGTTGCTGGATGATTTAGTTAAGCTGGGGCTGGCAGAGAAAGAAACCAAGCCTGGCCAGGTAACCACTTTTCGCTCGACTCACCCGTCCGCACTGGCCGCGCTTTTGGAAGAGCGCCAAGGGCAGTTAAAAAACGTTGAAAAAACACTTACCAGTTCCCTGCCTGGATTGATTTCGGCTTTTAACCTTATTTCCGGCCGGCCAGGAATCAGGTTTTTTGAGGGCGTGGAAGGGCTAAAACAGGTTTATTTGGACACGCTGGTTAATACGGAAATGATCTATGCCTTACTTACGCCCGCAGAAATTGAACCTAATTTAAAAAAATGGCTGGACGCCACTTATATTAAAGCTCGGGTGAAAGCTGGAATTAAAGCTCAAGTTATCGCGCCAATGTCAAAGGAAACAGTTAATTATCACCAATTGGACGAAAAATCTTTACGCGAAACATTAGTAATTTCTGGCGAAGATTATCCAGTCGCGGTAGAAGTAAATATTTATGGCCAGAATAAGGTCGCTTTTATATCTTACCGCGCCGACGAACTAATCGGCGTTATTTTAGAGAGTCCACATATTTATAACACCATGAAAACTTTTTTTAAATTAGCCTGGGCGCAAGCGACTACAGGTGCGCGCGCTTGTCCGCCCGAGGCGGATGCGCCTTGGGTGCAGAAAGCAAACAGTACTAAATCCTCCTAATCTACCTACGACAAGTTTGAGTTAGTGTCTGCGTTACTTGCTACTTCAGCAACTTTTTTTAAGACATAATAAATATTTTCATCATCGTAACCATTGTTTAAAGGTGCACGTTCGGTTACTTCGATTTCGAAACCGTTACTAGTCGCTAATTTTAAAATATCATCTTCACTATATAAATAGCGGGTAGAATAATTTTTGTCATCAGGGCTGTCGTAAATCAGGCCTTTTTGGCGAAAAGTTTCGATCCCTCGTTCTTGCATAATCTCACGGTGGGCATCCACTATTTTTTTATAATGCCCCAGATCGCGGTCTGGTATATCAATAATGAACTTTCCCCCAATTTGAAGGACGCGATTAGCTTCGGCGAAGAGCTGATTTTGGCGTTCTGGCCGATATTCATGCAAGATGTTCCGTCCCAGGCTATAAACGACGGTAAAGGCTTCTTTCTTTAGACCCAAATTTGTCCAGTCGCCTTGTAATATTGGCGCGTCAGGCAATTGCTTTTTAATATAATTTACATGTCGGCCTGTATAATCCAGGCCAGTAACATTACGGCCTAGTTCTCGCCGAAGTGGGATTAGGAGGCGGCCGGTGCCGCAACCGTCATCCAATATTAAATCATTGGGGGTCGTATATTTGTTTAATAATTTTAATTCGGCTTCGTGCGTACTGTATTCGTAGCCTTCGAATTTAATTAAGTGTTCGTATAAATCATCAACGCGGTGTACGGCCGTGCCGTCTACCGGCGGGGTTATAAATGAAATTGCAGTATTGATTAGCTCTTGTACGTTTTGGTCCGAATTGTTGCGGGCAACGCGGTTTAAGACATCGCGAGTTTTTTCCAGCCCCACTTGATTCACCAGTTCCACTACCGCCTCAGCAATTACCGCTTCAGCGCAATTGCTCGGATCAAATCCAGGGCACTGCTCTTTTAGAGTATCTAATATAGTTTGATATTCGATATTTGGATTGTTGCGAATTTCTTGTTCGCTAATAACCAGGTAAATATTCGCTGAATGGAGCATCCCTCTAAAAAAATCATCTTGATTAAAGTTTGGCGCTTCTTGTAAGAGGTAAGGCATTACAATTTGACGAAATTTTTGTGCAAAAGTTACGATTTCGCCGTATTGCTCCAAAACTTGTTTAGTTAACTCCGGGCGATTTTCGAGCCGCGAGGCAAGATCAATTATCAAATCACCGTATTGCTGATTTTCCGCGCAAGCGAGGAAAGAAATAGCCAATTCTGGCTGGGTCGCTTGGTTTTGTTTAAAAACAGCGCTAATCTGTTGCCACTCCGTGTTATTTTGCTTCGCCAAATAGCGCAAGAGATGGATTTGCGAGTTTAAAGGCAGTTCGTTTAGGCTAAAGCCCAAGTCTTCTTCGATCTTGTCCCGCATAGCCGGCGAATGTAGATCCTGTAAAAATAAGGCTATGTTTTCGTCGGCACTGCCTTCGGGAAACGGGTTTAAGGCTGGATCATCTGGGCTGTCTTGATAGTCGATAAAATGGGCCGGGAAGTAGTTGGGCGCAAGATCTGCTTGGAGATTTGTTAAATATTGGCCTAAATCATCGGCAAATTCTGGATACTGCGCTTTAAGTTTGTTAATAAGCGTTAAAAATTTTTCTTCTGCATCTTTTGGAACTAGCGAGTCAGCATAATTTTTGAGTTCGGTTAAAGCCTGCTCGTTGACTTGTCTGTGTCGCAAATTCAGCGCTTCGTGCTGGTTAATAAGAAGCTGTACTTCTGGAGGGTAATCATTTTTTTTGGGTATTGAATCTTTAAGTATGTAAAGAGATTCCAAAAGACTTTCTTTTGCATCCTTTGGCATGTCTAACTCTTGGACGTAATTATGAAGTCTTATCGATTCGCTCAAAATTTCTTTATATCTCAGGGAATAAATAAATTTTTCTGCCGCGCTGAACGCTTGTTCCATTAACAAAGGGTCATGATTTTGTTGTAGCGCAATAAAATGGGAATTGAAATTATCATAGAGTTGTTTTAACATTTGCGCTTTATCGGTAGTATCTTGTTCAATAATTTTTGGCGCCTCGTTTTGAAAGAAGATTAAAAAATCCAGGCTTGCCTGTTCGGCTTGCATTAGCCTTTCTTTTTCTACATCTTCTTGTTTTTGTCGAAACTGGACATCCCACTGCTTTTTTTGATTGCATAAGTCCAGATAATCAGCCCATTCTCTCTCTGATAAGACGTCTGATATCCCCGCCCATTCTTGCGCAGGGTTTTCTTTTCCGTTTAATTTTTCAATAATTTGTAGATTGGTAGTTCTGAGGTCATTAATTAGGTCTAAATGATATTCGTCAGGATTATCGGCTTTATACAAAACTCGTTTTAGTATGCCAAGATTAATCGCATTTGGCTTTTCGGGCAACGTGGACAGCTCCAATTGTGTTAATTTTTGCGGTAAACCGCTGTGGTCAAGAGTCGCGATCGCATCCGCGGCCACCCGGGCATAAGTATCATTACTCGGCTTTAGGTCAGAATTAATCAACGATTCCCATTTTTGGCTTTCCGTTAATCTTTCTGCAATACCCTTTTCTGCCAAACGTGATTCATCCGGCCGCCCTGACGTAACAAGATCAAGGCTGGGTGAATGCGTTTCTTGATTAAGTTGTTCCAAAACAAGGTTAGCTTCGTACTGAACTAGCGGTGAATTATTTTCGTTTTGCCCTTGCTCAACGATCTTTTTTACTAGTCCAAAGGCTTCTAAGTACCCGGTGCCAAGGGCGGTCGCGCCGACTGTCGCCAGTTGTTTTAATACATCCATTTGTTCTTCCGGCGGTAATAGCGGGAAGCTTTTGATAATTCGACGGGCGGCCTCTCCAGAGAATTGTAATTGATAAGCCAATGAGCTTAAAATTCCGCTGCTGAGAAATCCGCGCGCCTGCGGTATCCGCGTTAACTTTGCAGTTTCCAAAAGTAATACATCAGCATCCATTTGCGTGTCGATGCTCCCGCTACTGGAAAATAATGCATTTGTAATGGTTCCTATAAAGCGAGTCAATTTATCGCGTTCTAATTTATTGGCCGAGCGTGCGTGAGTGCCAATAAATTTTACCAGTTCACTAAAAAAAATATTAACGCCATTTTTATACTCCGGCGATAAATAACCAGTAGTAAGATATTGAGGATCAGTTAGGTTGGCGATTTTTGTTTCCAGTTCGTTTTGTATTCCTATCTGTACTTCAAGGGGTATATCTGGGTCGAGATTCTGATTTTGATCAAATGCTTTTTCTAGCCACTCTTTAGCCCAATCAATAATTTTTTGGTCAGTCTCCTCTGGGGTACTAATTTTTTCTTTTTCAGCAGTAAGAACCTGAATATTAGGCTGATATTCTGGCTGTTCAAATCCAAATTGTGGTTGTGTCTCGGCAGACATAGATTACAGGAACCTATTTTATTTCGGATAGATTTTTGTGCCGGCCTCGTCGTAAACTTCGATAGCGTTGACTGGGCAGGATTGGGCCGCTTCTAGAACAGTTTTGCCAGCCGTGTTTTTCCAGCTGTCTTTGACTACAGCCTTGCCTTCGGAATCAAGTTCAAAGGCGTCCGGCGCGACCACGGTACAAGGCGCGGCGCCGATACACACGTCGCGCAAAACTACTACTTTGGAAATTCTGGGATCAGACATATACCTAAATCTAAACAGTTTATGGGTTAACGAGTTAATCCGTTAACTCACTAACTGATATTTTAAAACGGTAACGTATAATTAATGGTCTTGCTTTTGATTTCTCCCCAAGCGCTGGTATTGAGCGGGATTTCTTTTATTTCCGTGATTTCTTTGTATTTTAATTTCCCGTGCTTTAAAGCGTGTTCGTACAAATCCTTGGTCACTTTTACGTCTTGCCGGCAGTAGCGCTCTAAGGATTCAAAATCACCTTGCTGATACCATTTAATGGCTTGGAGTCCATCAGCGAGTTTGGCTTCACCTAAATTAACCTGCGCCAAATTAGCCAGCCGTACTCTAAAGCCGGCGGCGCGATAGAATTCTTCCAATAAGTCCAAGTGCGGCATCGCGTCCAGATTACCCGGGTAATAGGCCGATAAAACCTTATTGTCGAAATTTTTATGATTATAGCCGATTATCAAGTCCGCGTTTTCGAACAGCGGCCACATTTTTTTAAGATCTTCTTCGCGGAAAGTTTTGTACATGTCGTCAGCGTAATCATAGACAACTACGATTGATATGCCGAGTTTGCTGGGGTCGCGGCCGGCAACTTCGTCAAAAGCGCGTTTAGTTTCTACGTCGTAAACAATTTTATGAAGCATGTGTTGTTATGAGTCAATTTTTTTTATTGGGTTAATCTCGCCCGCGCTTCCTCTAGCCGGGTTTTTTCTTTAGCGATCACCTCTTTCGGCGCTTTGGCCAAAAAGTCAGGATTATTAAGCCGCGCTTCCAGTGATTGAATGTATTTTTCGAGCTGGGCAGTATCTTTGGCTGGCTCAAGTTTGGTGATTTTTTCTAAATAGATTTTTGCGTGAGAGAGGTTGATTTGGTCAAATGTTTTAAGCTCGTCGCTTTTTGTCAAAATTTTGATTTTAGCCATCTTCTCAATCAATCCCCTGTTTTCGTCAATCAAATTTTCCAAACGTGAATCAATCAAACAATTGATTATTTCCGCGGGCGCTAGTTTTTGTTCGGCCCGAGCGTTTCTAATTGCCGTAATTATTTCTTGAATTTTCACAAAATTTTGCGCCTGCGCTCTGGTAATTTTAAAATCAATTTTCTCTACCCACGGCTCAATCATCAACAGATTATTTTTTATTGCTCCTTGTTCAATGTTCATTATTCCCCAAATTTCCTCAGTCACAAACGGCACAAATGGATGCAACATTACCAAACATTTTTTCAGAATATAATCAAGTAGTTCTTGTTGATGCGGTACAGCTTCAACTTTTGCCGCCTCGATGTACCAGTCTGCCAGTTTGTGCCAGATAAAATCATAAATATCTTCGCCAGCGCGGGAAAAGTGATAATGCTCTAAGTTATGATTAACATTCTTTATCAATTTTTCCAGTTCATACAAAATCCACTGGTCAGAGTGCTGTAGATTTTTGATTTTTAATTGTGGTTTTTCATTTTTCGTTTTACTTTTTTCATTTTCAATGATGTATCGCGCGATATTCCAAATTTTGTTGATAAAATTACGATAAGCGGCGATTTTTTCCTCATACAGCCGGACATCGTTGCCGGGGGTTGTGCCGATAATCAAAGACAGCCGCACGGCATCAGCGCCGTATTTTTTGATCATTTTCACCGGATCAATGCCGTTGCCCAGGGATTTAGACATTTTTCTCCCCTCTTTGTCGCGGACAAGGCCATGCAAATAGACTGTTTTAAACGGCACCTCGCCTAAAGCGTAGGTGGTCATCAAAATCATCCGCGCCACCCAGAAGAACAAAATGTCATAACCGGTCTCCATCACGCTTGTCGGATGAAACCGCTCAAGATCATTTAATATTCCATTATTTTTATTTTTTATTTTTAAGTTTTTAGTTTCACTCGGCCAGCCCAGCGTGGAAAACGTCCAAAGACCTGAGGAAAACCAGGTATCTAAAGTATCCGGGTCTTGTTTTAACTTGGTTCCACCGCATTTTGGACATTTGGAGACAGGTGTACGGCTAACGATGATTTCTTGACAGTTACTTTTTTGACAATAATACACTGGAATCGGGTGTCCAAACCAAATTTGCCGGGAAATGCACCAGTCGCGCAAATTTTCCATCCACTGAAAATATATTTTGTTAAAGCGTTTAGGGATGATGTTGATTTCTCCGGCTTTAACGACCCCCAGAGCTAATTTTTTCAAGGAAGCAGTTTTTTTACCAATAGTTTTTTTTAGTTTTTCATTTTTAATTTTTATTTTTTTATTTACATCCACAAACCATTGCCGTGATGTTAAAGGTTCAATCGGTGTTGCGCAACGGTAACAAATTGAAAGATTGTGCTGGCACTGATCCTCAGAAATCAGCAGTTTTTTGGCTTTTAATTCAGCCACAATTTTTTTTCTAGCCTCAATAACCTTCAGCTCGGAGAATTCGCCTAGACCCTTGATGATTCGCCCGTTTTCGTCGATTACTTTAATAACTGGGAGTTCATGCTTTTCCGCCAAAGCAAAATCAGCTAAACTGTGCGCCGGAGTAACGCCTAAGGCGCCGGTGCCGAATTTTATATCCACTGCATTATCAGCAATTACTTTTAAAGTCAGTGCTTGGCCTAAGAAGTCCACATTAAAAATTTGTCCGATAAATTTTTTGTAGCGTAAATCTTTTGGATTAACGGCAATTGCTGTGTCCCCTAATTTTGTTTCCGGGCGGGTGGTCGAAATTTTAATCGGGCAGTTTTTGTCGTAGGCAAAAGTATAAAGCTTGGCGGTTTCTTCTTTGTACTCAACCTCGTCATCAGCCAGGGTGGACATACAGCGCGGACACCAATTGACGATGCGGTTGCCGCGATAAATCAGGCCGTCTTGATACATCCGGACAAAGACTTCTTTAACCGCCGTCGAAAGACCTGGATCCAAAGTGTAGCGTTCGCGCGACCAGTCGCAAGACGAACCAATTTTACGCACTTGGCCGCGGATTACATGCTGGGAATTGCTGACAAAATCATTAACAGACTCCAAAAATTTTGTCCGGCCGATTGCTTGCCTGGTTTGGCCGGTTTTTGCCAGTAAAATTTTTTCAACTTTGTTTTGCGTGGCAATTGCCGCGTGGTCAGTCCCTGGGAGCCATAAAACGGCTTTGCCTTTCATTCTCTGCCAGCGGACCATAATATCCTGTATCGCCAACATTACGGCATGCCCTAAATGCAACTCACCGGTCGCGTTTGGCGGGGGCATGGCGATGCTAAAATTTTTATTTGTCGATTTATTGGGCCGAAAAAAACCGGACTTTTCCCAAGTCTGGTAAATTTTGTCCTCGATTTCTTGAGGATTATAAATTTTCGGTAAAGACATATTTGCCAGAGGTTTAAAAAGTTCTTTCCCGGCCGACGATTAAATTAATTTTTCGCGGCAGTACCTCAATCTCCACCGGCGGTTTGATGATTCTGTCGTCATCAAGCACTAATTTAACATCATGGTCGCCCTCAGCTTCGAGTTTGATTTTTTTAAAAGGCAAAATTGTATATTGGCCGTCTTGATTCTGATGGCGATTATCTTTCAGAAAAATTTTGTTCAGCAACGAAGGTATCCGTAAATTTTTAATTACCACTTCCAGGTAGCCGTCGTGCGGCACGAAAAACTTTTTTTGGCCGGCGGTTGAAAGTTGAACATCAGCGGGTCGAAAATTACAGATGTAAACTTCCATATTGGATGACATCGGCGTGATGGTATATTGGTCGTTGGCGCTGATAATTTTTATATGCGGAGAGAGCGCTTTAAGATAAAAAGCAAAATGGTGATTGCCGACCTTACCCAGATCCAGTTGTTCTTTTACGCGTTTAGATAAGACTTCACAGGCAGCTAGGCCTTCGGGGATGCCTAAATATTTGGCGAGCAAGTTGTTGTCGCCGATCGGAATAATGCCTAAAGTAACAGGTAAATTGACTACGGCGCCGATCGCTTTGCTGATAGTTTTGTCGTCACCCAGCACCACCACAGTTTCGGCGCCATGCTTGACGGCGTCTAAAATCAATTCTTTGATGTCATTTAAAATATTAAGTTTGGTAGTCCGGCCTTGGATACTTAAATCAATTAGTCGAGCTTCGATTTCGGACAGCAGTTTAGTGTATTTTTTATCTTGGAGAAAGGCGTCGTAAAGGTAAAAATACATAATATTTTACTAGGGGCATTGACGTTAGTAAATTAAAAAGACTTCGTCCAACTTAATTTGCCCTTAACTTGTGAATAAAATCGCATATCCAGCAAATTATTTGACGAAGGTTTCCTTATTTTTGAAATTAACTTTTTCATCGCCACCTCCCAATAACCATTCATGCGTAACTTGTTCTTTTGATGGCGCCTCGATTTTAGCGCCGCTTTTCGCGTGCGTCATACTGCAACTGCCGTTAATAATCGCCCCTTGTTGAATGGCGAGGGAGCCGGTTTGAATGTCGCCGGTAATTTTAGCGGTGGCCAGAATTTCCAAGTGCCCTTCAATATTAATATTGCCGTTGATTTCTCCGGCGATAACGGCGTCTTTGGCTTGGATATCGGCAATAATTTTCGCCCGCTCTTCGACCCGCAGGCTTGCGCCGCTTGAAAACTTTCCGGAAATATGCCCGGCGACAATCACATTGCCGCCACTTTTAAAATCCCCTTCAATTTTTACTGATGGGCCGACAATCGTTTCCACGCTGTCGTTTGATAAATCAAACATTTCTTTTGGACCTTTTTTAAACATAAAAAGTTGCGTATTATAATTTCCCCCTGCCAGGAAATTACATAATAATTATCAAACAAAGAATAAACAGCTCTATGTTTAATCTTAATGAATTTAAAGCGACTTGTCAAAGTTTATAACCTGCGCTATACTCGGTTAAGACTTAATCTATATGGCTAAAGACTTTACAAAATCCATTATTTTTTTAGTTACTCTAATCGGCGGACTTATAGTGTTAAAAACAATCGATCTCCAGACCGGTTTTTTTACTAATTTATCGCTCGGGTTGTATAAATTTTTAATGGGATAGTCCGCTCCCGTAGTTCAACAGGATAGAACTGTCCTCTCCTAAGGGACTAATGGCTGTTCGAGTCAGCCCGGGGGCACCAGCCTGCATTACTACTATCTATGCTTTCTTTGCCGGAAAGAAGATTTTTGTATCGATATTTAGCGAAGACTCTCGAAAGTGGCGTGCCGGTGCGGCAAGCGCTTGAATTTTACCTATCCGAAGCTGTCGGCAACCGCCGGCATCCAGAGCTAACCAAAGCTCTTTTTTTATTAAAAAAACGCCGCGATCTGGCAGCATCCTTATGGTCGGCGGGCGTTATCCCAAGAGTGGAATATTTAGTTCTGGAACACGGAACTTTACATAATGCCCCTGATCATAAATTATTGCACTCATTGGCTCATAATTTAAGTCAGCAGAGCATCATCAAAAAGAAGATTAGGACACTCTTTATTTATCCGATCATTTTGGCCATAGAGTTAATGGTAATTTTGGGGATTACTCTTTTTTGGCTGGTGCCGCAGATGCAATTTTTTTTCTATCGCCTTCATTTGGATGTCCCTGTTTTACTCCAGGTTTTAATCGGCACTCATCGGTTAATAAAAAGTGTGTTGATTATTGATCATTGGCCTTGGTTGATACTTATTGTATTGATAATTTGGTTTATCCGCGAATTTATTCTGCTCCCGAAAGTCAAATCGCGGTTTGATTATTGGTGGCTTAATCTGCCGCGTTTCGGGCATCTTTATCGGCTAATGTGTCTGCAGGAAATTTTTAACTTTATACAGTTACAGGGCGAAATTAACCCCAAGAATTTTCCGGCGGTGCTCAAAGCTGGAGCTGGGGTAACTAATAATTTGGCTTACCGGGCAGGTCTGCAGCAATTGGCTCTGTATTTAGAGCAAGGCGGTGATCTGAAAACTTTTTGGAAAAATAAAAAAAACCGGCGTTTGTTTCCGGTTTTAGTCTATCAATTTCTCCTGATGGGTTTTCGTTCCGGAGTATTGTCCGGTGAAATCAAAGCCTTAAATCAACTTTTAGCCGAAGAATTGGAATTAGAGCTTAAGCAGTTTATGGCAGTACTGGAGCCAGCCATGATTATCACCGTCGCCGCTTTCGTGATGGGTTTCGCGTTGATGCTACAGAAAGTAATCAGCCAGCTCCAAAGAGCTTCTTTCGGCGGCTAGGGATGCGTGTTAAATCGCCATTTCCCGTAAAGCCTTGATTCTTTCAGGAATCGGCGGGTGGGTGGAAAAAAGTTTGGACATAAATTGGGCGCCTTTAAAAGGACTGGCAATATATAAATGAGCAGTCGCTTTGTTGGCGACTTCCAAAGGTTCTGGGTCAGCGGCGATTTTTTGCAGTGCCTTGGCGAGCCCGTCCGGGTAACGGGTCAAAAGCGCGCTATCAGCATCAGCCAAGAATTCGCGCTTGCGAGAGATGGCCAGCTGAATCAAGGTCGCGGCGATTGGCGCTAGAATGGCCAAAGCAATCGCGACGACAAAAAGTATCAATTGCAACTGTCCCCCGCCTTCGCGCTCTTCGCGGTCGCGCCGGCGTCCGGCTCCAAACCAAGTAAAGCGCAAGAAAAAGTCAGACATTAAGGCAACAACACCCACCAAAGTCACCACAATTGTCTGCAGGCGGATGTCGTAATTTTTGACATGGGAGAGTTCGTGGCCGATCACTCCTTCCAATTCCAGTTTATCCAATTTTTGCAGTAACCCGATAGTTACTACCACCACTGCTTGCTTTGGGCCGCGGCCGGTGGCAAAAGCATTCGGCGCCGTGTCATCAATTAAATAAACTTTTGGCGTCGGCAGACCAGCGGTGATCGCTAGATTTTCGACTAAGCGGTACAGCTCCGGATTATCGCTTTTTTTTACTTCGCGCGCGCGCGAGATCGCCAGGACGATTTTGTCGGAATAAAAATAATTGATCCAGCTAGATCCAACTGCGAAAATAACTGCCACCGGCAATATCCAGGTGTATTCCGGATAAACGCGCGAAAAAACATAACCAAGCCCGATAACAAACACCAGGAAAAAAGTCAGCAAGGCAAAAGTTTTTTGTTTATTGGCGGAAATTTGTTTATACATAGGATAATTGCATTGTAGGACGGGTAAAGCGTGACGTCAATATTTTTTAGGCTTGATACACAAAGACCGGAACGTTTTGGCTCCGGTCTTTTTTTAAGATTCGTAATTAGTTTTAGAATTTTACGTTGATGTCTTTGCGAGCTTCGGGCTCCGAATCCAAATCGTAAAATTCGCGAGCAATAAATTTAAAGAAACCGGCGACGGTGTTTGTTGGAAAAGTCTGCAAGGCGGTGTTAAAGTCGCGGACCTGGCCGTTATAAAAGCGGCGTGCGGCCTGAATTTTATCTTCAGTGTCGGTTAATTCGTCTTGCAGTTTGGCAAAATTTTGGTTCGCCTTAAGGTCTGGGTAACTTTCCGCCACCGCAAACAGCGATTTTAAAGCTCCAGACAGCATGTTTTCGGCTTCAGCTTGAGCTTTTGGGTTTTGGGCGGAGATGGCCTGCGCGCGTGCTTCGGTGACTTTCTGAAAAACCCCGCTTTCGTGCGTAGCGTATCCTTTAACCGTTTCGACTAAATTTGGGATCAGACTGTGGCGGCGTTTAAGTTGAACCTCAATATCAGACCAGCCTTCATCGACTTGGTTGCGTTTGGTCACCAAGCGGTTGTAAGTCGCAATCAGCCAGACTGCCGCGACGGCAATCAGGCCGAGAATAATGTACAGAACAATAATCATAAATTATTAAATTCGAAAATCGAAGCACGGAACAACCTCATGTCATAACGACACGGCATGCTGTTTCGGATTTCGAATTCGGATTTACAAATTGGCAATGATTTCGTTAACTATTTGCATCTGCCCTGATTTTAAATCTTTTTCGGTGATGCAATGGGCGGCGTATAAAGTATTTAAAGGTTTGGTATCCTTGGTTTGGTAATGTCGGGGGTAACTGTCTTCCAGGCAACCGTTTAGAATATAAATATGATGTTCTTTGAGCGTTTGAATTTTTTGTTTGAGCGAGGCGTGTTCCGCGTGAACGAGCGTTTCTCTAATTATTTCCGGCCAGGTGCCGGTTAATACATCGCGGTCAAGCATCACCAGGTACGGGATGCGGAAAGCTCGAAACAGTTGAATATAGGTATCAATATTCCCTTTACCGCCGGTATAGATTACTTTGATGTCATGCGGCCCTTGATAAAAATGGTCAATCAATCCGCGCATTAGAATCCTATCAGAAACGCCCTCGACAAGCAAGACCTTGTCGGCAAAAAACATTTCCGAGTTATCGGCGTTCAGTTCTTGCACTAGGCGTTCCGGGGTAAGCGTGACAGATGCGGTATCTAAAAAGTTAACCGTCGTATTTCGTTTTAGGTCGCGGGTGACTCGCCAAAGATGGGTAATCGTTTTTGGTTGTACCAGGACCGAACTGTGGGTTGTTAAAAAAACTTGATTATTAAACTGTTTGTCCATTAAAACTTTAAGAAAACGTTTTAAAACCGTCGGGTGCAAGTGCATCTCCGGCTCATCAATCAAAATCAGGTCAAAATCAGGATGGAAAATGTAAAAGAGCATCATAAAGAGGCGCTTAAACCCGTCGCCCATGCGTTCGATCGGCCGATCCTGTCGGTCGCTGTGGATACTTTCTTTAAGCAGTTTTTCGCTGATTTCGATGTCATCAAAATATTCTTTCAGGGCGTTGCAGAATTCTAGATAGACGTCCGGATAGCTTGCTTCAAACGCTGGCAAATCATGGCTGATAAGTCGGTGCATTGCCACCTGTGGTTTAATCCTGATAATTCTTTTTTGTGCTTCTTGAATTTTGGGATGCTCCCCGGTAGCCGGCTCATTATTTAGCAAATAAGTGCGGTGATTATTTAAAAAATTGATTTGCAACGTGTCGCCCCGGGTAAATTTTAAGGATATGTTCAAGTCAGAGCTGGAGTCGTAAAAACGTTCCGGATTCAAATCCGGGCTAAAAAACATCTCCAAGGCGTCCAGAATATTGGTTTTGCCGGAATTATTGGGACCGATCAAAATGTGCAGGTTAGAAAAGTGATTTATTACGAGCGGTTCTTCGATGGTTTTATAATGGTTAATTTGGAGTTTATCGATCTGCATAAAAAATTAAGATTATAATAATTTTATGATTTCCTCTAAATTGGCGATCTCCTGGTCAGCGGCGCTTAGATCAACGCCGACGTTGTCCGGTGTCCGATAGCCGATAACTTTAATTTTTGCCGCTTTGCCGGCTAGGATGCCATTTTTGGAATCCTCAATAACTAGGCATTTTTCCGGCGGTAGTCCTAATTTGTCGAGAGATGCCAAATAAATATCTGGTGCTGGTTTGCCGCGGCCGCCAACATCTTCGGCGCTGACGACTACTTTAAAAAAAATAGTCAGTTCAAATCTAGTCAGCACTAAATCAATCCACGAGCGAAAGGCTGATGAAGCCACGGCCAAATTGATGCCTTTTTTAGCGCAGTGTTCAATTACTGCTCGCGCGCCGGGCATTAAACTGCACTGCCGATTGTAAAGATCAAGCGCCGCCACATCATACGCCTGCCGAAATTCCTGCCAATTCATTTTAAGCCCGTGGTGTTGAGTAAGAATTTGGTGAATATCTTTGATGCTTCTGCCGACTACTTCTCGATGCAATGGCATTGACCACTTTCCGAGGATTTCGATAAAAAATTTCCGCTCAAAGAGCGGCCACCATTTTTCGGAGTCAATTAGCACTCCGTCCATATCGAAAATAACAGCGCGAGGTTTTAAATTTAGTATCTGCATCGAATAAATGACGAATAACCAATAACCAAGAAACAAGATACAAACAATAATCAATAACCAAATATTAATTACCAAACGGTTTGGTTATTGCGATTTTGAATTTGTTTGGTTTTTGTTTCTTGTATCTTGGTTATTAAATTTACCATAACTCACAATCTCCTCCATCGTTTTTCTTGTTCGTGAATTCAACAACCGCGACTCAACTCGCGAGTAAGCCTCAATTCCCCAGCGTTTCAATAAATGCGGTTTTTCTCGTTCAAGGTCGCCTTGGTAACCAATGGCCACCACTACTATCACTTGCCAGTCAGCCGGAATAGCCAATATTCCCCGGATTTTATTTTCCTCAAAAGCCGCGATCTGCCGGCATTTTAATTCTTGATGCTGCGCTTCAATCACCAAACTCATCACCGACAGTCCGCAATCATATAGATAATAACATTTACCTTCCCCGGTATAACCGAGCGGCGGATGGGAAATAAGGGTAATCAAACACGGGGCTGAGCTCGCCCAAAAATTTACCGCGTTCATTGCTTTTACCATGCGGTCGCGCTGTGTTTTTTCCTGAACCACAATATAGCGCCATGGCTGTAAATTCCTGGCTGATGGCGCCAGTCTGGCCGCTTCCATCACTGCCGCCAATTTTTCCGGTTCAATTTCCCGATCTTCTTCATACAAGAGCACGCTTGATCGGTTTTGGATTTCTGGGAGGAGGTTTATTTTTTGATTACGCATACGCTTTACTTCCCGATTATAGCCTAAATTGGCGTAAAGAGCAATCATTTTTGACGCGCTTCAAGGCAATTAATAATTTCTTTCCATTCAATTTTTTTATCAACCATTAATACCTCTAAATGATACAAGAGATCGCCAATTTCTTCGATTAAGCGTTCTTGCCCTTCATTTCGCGCCGCGCGGATCACCTCATCTGCCTCTTCCTTTACCTTGGCTAAAATTTTTGAGGATCCTTTTTTAAAAAGTGATGCCGTATAGGAATTAGCCGGCAGTTTATTTTTTCGTCGTTTAATCACAGTTAAAAGAGTCATCAGAAAATTAAGCGATTGGGTTTGCTTTTCGCCGAAACAAGAATATTTTTTTTGATGGCATGTTGGCCCTTGCGGCTGTACTTTTAGAAGCAATGTGTCCTGATCGCAATCGGTTTTAGCATTGATTAAAATCAAGTAATTACCGGAGCTTTCGCCCTTGGTCCAGAGCCGTTTTTTAGTCCGGCTGCAAAAGGTCACTCGTTTTGTTTTTTGTGTGATTTCCCAAGCGCGCTGGTTCATAAATCCCAGCATTAATATTTGATTAGTGTTGCTGTCTTGGACAATTGCCGGTATCAGGCTATTAAATTTTTTAAAGTTAAGTTTCATAATCGTATTTTAATTTTTTTGCTGATTAAATATTTTTTTAAATCTTTGATACGCAGGGTTCCGAAGTGCAATAAGCCAGCGACCAGAGCGGTGTCAGCCTGGCCCGCGGCAAAAGCTTGGTATATATCTTCGGCACTGCCGGCGCCGCCAGACGCGATCACTGGAATTGTCACCGATTGGCTGATAGCTTGTAGTAATTCCAGATCATAACCGCTTTGCGTACCATCGCGATCAATGGAAGTTAATAAGATTTCACCAGCGCCTAAACCAGCAGCTACTTGAGCCCATTTAATAACATCACCGCCAGTTGATTTAGTGCCGGTGTTAATCATAACTTCCCAGCCAGTAATTTTAGCCGGCCGCCTTTTAGCGTCAATCGCAACAACTATGCATTGTGATCCAAATCGGCGCGCTGCTCGGCTAATCAATTCCGGATTTTCAACGGCCGCAGTGTTAATTGCCACCTTATCTGCGCCAGCCCGGAGCAAAGCTTTGATATCTGCTAACTTTCGAACACCGCCGCCTACAGTTAGCGGAATAAAAACCTGTTGGCTGATGTCGTTAATCAGTTTGATAATTGTTTGTCGCGATTCGAGCGTGGCTGTGATATCTAGAATTGCCAGTTCATCGGCGCCTTCTTGATAATAAAATTTGGCGAGTTTTACTGGATCGCCAGCGTCGTTTAGATTTTTGAATTTTATGCCTTTCACCACTCGTCCGTTTTTGATATCCAGGCAAGGGATGAGGCGTTTGGTTAACATAAGGTTAATTTTTAATTTTTAAACCGTCGGATTTTTCATACATCGCCCGTCCGATAATGCACCCATAAACCCCTGACGCTTTTAATTGCTCAACATCAGCTAAACTCGACACTCCACCAGCCACGATCAACTTAAATCCATAATTTTGCATGGCCGCGATCGTGCTAAAATTCGGCCCAGCCATCATGCCGTCTTTCAGAACATCAGTAAAAATTAAGTATTCTAAACCAATTGATTTTAACTGTTTTAGAACTACGGATAAAGATTGTCGGTTAGCTGTTTTCTGCCACCCTTTGATCATTACTTGATTATCTTTCAGGTCTAAACTAACCGCGATTTTGCCACTACCATACTGTTTAATCCATTGCCTTATCATGTTTGGCTGGTTAATCGCCAATGTGCTGACAATCACGCGGTCAATTCCGGCCGATAGTAATTGTTCTATGGCTAATTGACTTCTGATACCTCCGCCCACCTGCAATGGAATGTTAATTGTTTGTCGAATTTTAAGAATCGTGTTGATGTTTTTCAACATCCCACTGCGGGCGCCATCCAGATCAATAATATGCAAATACTTTGCGCCTTGGCTTGCGAATTTTTTTGCCTGATCAACTGGGTCAGCGTTATAGACCGTCATTTGATTGTACTGCCCTTGTTTTAAGCGGACAACTTGTCCGCCTAACAGGTCAATTGCCGGTATGATGATCATTGTTTAACTGTCATTCTGAGCGTTAGCGAAGAATCCCAGACTTTAATGACAGAGATCCTTCGCTCCGCTCAGGATGACACTTACAGACTACAAAAACTCTTTAATATTTTTAACCCGGCCTCCCCGGACTTCTCCGGGTGGAATTGCGTCCCGTAAAAATGATTTTGCCTGACTATTGAACAGAATTCACCGCTATAATCAGTCAGGGCAACAATTGACGTTTTATCTTGCGGAATACAATAGTATGAATGCACGAAGTAGAAGTAATCATCAGTTTGTTTCTTGTTTCTTGTTACTTGTTTCTTGACGGTATTCCATCCGATGTGCGGAACTTTCAGGTTTGGACTGGTAATTTTTTTGACTTGTCCTTTGATGATGCCGAGACATTGCGTATTTCCCTCTTCGGAATAATCAAACAATATTTGCATGCCTAAACAAATGCCGAGGGCCGGCACTTTTAATTCACGAATGACATCAATCAGTTTTAATTTTTTCAACTGGGCCATAGCAAAATTAGCACTGCCGACACCAGGTAAAATAATTTTGTCTGCTTTTTTGATGACATCTCGCTTGTTACTGATTGTATACGGCGCTTTGATCGCGTCTAACGCGTTGGTTAGACTTTTTAAATTCGACGCGCCGTAGTCGATGATGGTTAGCATATTAATCCTTTGTATCTTTAACGCCGACAATTACGCCTTTTCGCCACGGATTCGCTTGTAGTGACGCGCGTAAAGCCTCGCCGAATGCCCGGAATGCTGATTCCCACAAGTGATGTGTATCCATCGCCGGGCCAAGTTCCAGTTGCAGTGTACAGCGCGCGCCTTGGGTAAATCCTTCGAAAAACTGGCGAACATCCTGGCATTTGGCGTCTTCGACTAGTTCACGCTGGCTGGCGTCAGAATCAGCGATGTTTAGATAACATCCGCTCCGGCCCTCAAAACTCAAATAACAGCGCGTCAACGCTTCATCAATACAGGCCACACCTTCACCGGCTCCTTCCACGCCTGCTTTACGGCGGTTGGTTAATAATTCATTGAGAGCCGCGCCGAATACCAGGCCGACATCTTCCCACACTACATGCTGGCAATAAGTTGATTCCAACTGACATTTATACGCGGCGTCAATATTCATTCCACCGCGCCGGCAGATAAGCTGAATCATGTGATTTAAAAATTTAATGCCAGTCTGCCAAACGCCTGCCCGCGGTTGAATTTGCTTATCCAGCCACGGCGCTTCGACTGTGACATTGATAGCAGATTCAGCGGTGGTGCGCGTGACAGTCACTTTTGTTTGGTCGCTAGTTGTAATTTTGTATGCGTTCATATATTTATAATTATTTTTTTAATCTTATTAAGACTGACTTAACATGCGCGTCTAAACCCTCGACTTCGCCAATTTGCGTCACGATGTCGCTCAAATTAGCCAGCCCTGATTTGCTTAACCATTGCACTTCAGAAATTTTCTGGAATGTTTCCGGCGTCACCGGCGAAGCAACCTTGGTCCAATAACCAGTTGGCAGAATGTGACTGGTACCGCTGGCATAGTCCCCGACCGCCACTGGCGCGTATGACCCTAAAAAGATTGACCCGGCGTTTTTAATTTGTTTTACAGTTTGTTGCGGGTTTTTCGTCATAATTTCCAAGTGTTCTGGCGCGTACTGGTTGGTTAAATTAATCGCTGTTGTCCAGTTTTTTGTCATAATAATCGCGCTGTATTTCGCGAGCGATTCTAAAATCGGTTTCTGACGATTTAAATTTGGCAGTTGCCGTTTAATCTCTTGCTGTGTCTCCAGCGCCAGCTTTCTTGATGGTGTAATCAGCACACCAGCCGCGTTACCATCATGTTCAGCCCGAGCTAAGATATCTGCCGCGACAAATCGCGAGTCAGCGCTGTCATCAGCCAAAATCACTGCTTCTGATGGGCCAGCCACCCCATCAATATCAACTTGGCCATAAACCAGCATTTTAGCGGTTTGCGTATAAATGCTTCCGGGGCCGACGATTTTTAAGACTGACTTGATTGTCCTGGTTCCATAAGCCAGCGCCGCTACACCCGCGATCCCGCCCACGCGATAAATTTCATCAACGCCAGCCAGATCAGCCGCGACTAACATTTCCGGATAATCACCAGTCGGCGGAAAACAAGCGACAATTCGCCCTACCCCGGCGGCTTTGGCGTTAACCCCCAGGATTTGCATCACGGTCGGCAACGGCGCTTGGCCGGCCGGAATCATCAATCCAGCTGACTCGATGGCGGTTATTTGATAACCGATTTTAACGCCGGGGACGTATTTTTTAAACTTTGGATTTTTTCTAAGACGCGCTCTGGCTACTCGTTTAGAAATACTGATCTGCCGCTTGATCGCTTTTAAAACTCGCGGCTCGACTTTTTGGTACGCTTGTTTAATGTCTTTTTGGCTGACGCGCAAGTCGCGTAATTTGAAATTTGGATTATCAAATTTGCGGATGTATCCCAGCACCGCCGCGTCGCCGTCGCGCCGTACCTGAGCAATCCAATTCTGAACATAGTCGCGTATCTTTTCGATATCCAGCATTGAGCGCTTTATTATTTTTTGCTTGATTTTTTCGGAGGTCTGGTCCCAAGTATAGATTTTGATCATATAATCATTTTTTCAATCGGCAGCACTAAGATGCTTCGCGCGCCGACTGCTCTTAATTTATCTAGTGTTTCCCAAAAACGATCTTCTTCCACCACTGAATGCATGGCCACCCAGCCTGGTTTATTAAGCGGAATGACTGATGGGCTTTTGGTGCCGGGGATAATTTTGGCAATGGCGTTAACTTTGTTTTTAGGCGCATTTAACATGATATATTTGGTTTTTTGTGCCTGCAGTACCGCTTTGATTCGCCTTAGTAAGTCTGATACTTTCGTCTGTTTATCTGGATCAATAATTAGTTTAGAAACTAGTGTCGCCTGTGATACTAAAACCGTTTTAGTCGGCACCAGATCATGCGTTTTCAAGGTACTGCCGCTGGACACCAGATCGCAGATAGCATCAGCTGATCCGACGATCGGCGCGATTTCGACTGATCCCGCGACTTTAATAATTTTTGCTTTGATTTTTTTCTTTTTGAGAAATTTTCGCAGAATGTTCGGAAAAGAGGTGGCAATGCGTTTGTTATTTAACTGCGACAACGAGGTCATTTGGCTATCCCTGGGCACGGCGATCTGCAACTTGCACCGGCTAAATCCTAAATCCAGTAATTTTTTAAACTTTAATTGGCTCTCGGCTAACACATCAATCCCTAAGATTCCCAGATCAGCAATGCCGTCTTTAACGTATTCCGGAATATCGTCATCACGGACGAAAATTATCTCCAGTGGAAAATTTTCGCAGGATGAAAGTAATCGGTTTTCCAGCACTTCCAATTGGAGCCCGGCTTTTT
>Ga0209211_10000845_pt1 | contig 60987 bp, 50 predicted proteins | sample RifGroA2_FD_183992 | JGI IMG/M metagenome (GOLD analysis project Ga0209211, IMG submission 183992) | Groundwater microbial communities from Rifle, Colorado, USA - Groundwater A2 (SPAdes) (version 2) | ecosystem: Environmental > Aquatic > Deep subsurface > Groundwater | place: Rifle, Colorado... | reverse complement strand
GGCGAATATATGATGGAAGAATACGCCGGCGTGCCGACGGAGGTTGACTATGCTCATGAATTTCGTTATCGGAAAGCTGTTTTAGACGAGCAAACTGCTTTAATCGCCATTAGCCAGTCCGGCGAAACCGCGGATACTTTGGCCGCGGTTCAAGAGGCCAAAGAAAAAGGCTGTTTGACTTTAGGCGTGGTGAATGTGGTTGGGTCGTCAATCGCGCGCGAAACCGACGCTGGAGTCTATTCCCATAGCGGGCCGGAAATCGCTGTGGCTTCAACCAAGGCCTTTACTTCGCAGATCGCGATTTTAGTTTTATTTACCGTCATGTTCGGGCGGCAAAGGCAGATGTCATTGGCCACCGGGCAGAGGATAATTAATGAGTTAATTGCTTTGCCGGATAAAATCAGGCAAGTTTTAGCTTTAAATGACGAGATCAAGCGAGTGGCGGAAAAATATTATAAATTTAAAAATTTTGCTTTTTTAGGCAGAAAATATAATCACCCGATTGCTTTTGAAGGCGCCATTAAATTAAAAGAAATATCTTATGTGCATGCTGAAGGTTTCGCCTCCGGCGAGATGAAGCATGGCCCGATCGCGCTGATCGACGAGAATTTTCCCTCTTTAGTTATCGCGCCGCTGGATAGCGTTTATGAAAAGAATTATTCCAGCCTGCAAGAGATAAAAGCGCGTGGCGGGAAAGTTATCGCCATCACTACCGCGGGCAATGGAAAGATCAAAGCAGCGGCTGACGAGGTAATTTATATTCCTAAAACTTTAGAAATGTTAACGCCGATTTTAGTTACCGTACCATTGCAACTTTTTGCTTATCAGATGGCAATCTTAAATGGTCGAGATGTTGACAAGCCGAGGAATCTGGCGAAAAGCGTAACCGTGGAATAAAATACATGGAAATTAAACAAAAAAAAGTTAGTGCTAGCGGGATAAGGTTTTTTATTGAGCAAGATGGTAAGGAAGTAGCTCGGGCTTATCTCTATATTTTAAAAAACGATTTGCATCAAGAGCAGTTTGGATTTTTGGAAGATGTTTTTGTCAGTGAAAATTTAAGGGGACGAGGTATTGGTACCGAGCTGCTTGAGCGAGTTATAAAAACAACCAAGGAGTATAAATGTTATAAAATGGTAGCGGCTAGCAGGTACGAGAGGTCAAAAGTCCATGATTTATATGAACGGCTGGGTTTTAAAGATTGGGGCAAGGAGTTTAGAATGAATTTTTAACCGTATTTATTATGAAGGACAAACAGAAAATTGTTACTATCGGCGGCGGAGCCGGTAGCTTTATGGTTTTATCAGGTTTGAAAAAATATTCTATTGAACTGTCGGCGATCGTCAGCATGTCTGACGATGGCGGATCCACCGGCGTTTTGCGCGACGAACTGGGAGTCTTGCCGCCCGGAGATGTTCGGCAATGTTTAGTCGCTTTGTCAAAATCCAGCCAAACCTTAAGAAAATTATTTAATTATCGCTATAGCCAGGGCGGCCTTAAAGGACACACCTTCGGTAATGTCTTTTTATCAACTTTGGAAAAAGTGACCGGCGGGTTGGATCAGTCCATCAGAGAAGCCGGACGGATCCTAAGAATTCAAGGCCAAGTTTTCCCGGTAACTTTGAAAAATGTTAGGTTGGTTGCCCTTTTAAAAAATGGGAAAAAGATTTGTGGCGAAAATAAAATCTATTGTGACACTGCGAATTTAATTAATTTAAAAAAATTAGCTTTAGAGCCCAGCGCTTCAATTAATCCGAGTCTAAAACCGATTATCAGCCAGGCTGACAAAATTGTTATAAATCCGGGCGATCTCTATTCCAGCACTATTCCTAACTTTTTAGTTAAAGGATTGCCCGAAGCTTTGGCTAAAACCAAGGCCAGGGTGATTTGCGTGGGCAATCTCATGACTAAACCGGGCCATACCGATGGTTATACTTTAGTTGACTATATCCGGGTAATTGAGCAATATCTCAGCCGTGGCGTGATTGACCATGTGATTTATAATAAAGAACTGCCCAGCCGAGAATTATTGAAAAAGTACGCCCGTAATGGCGAAGCCGTGGTAAAGCTAGGGGATTTTAAGAAGAAATTGCCTAAGATAAAATTATTGAGTTATAATTTATTAAGCCATAAATTTAAGCGGGCGAAAAAAAATGACGCGCTAGGTAATTTTAGGTCGTTAATCAGGCATGATAGTGATAAATTGGCCGAGGTGATTTATAATTTGTAGTTTTTATGAAAATTATTTTTGATTTAGATTATACTCTGCTAGATACTGTTCGATTTAAGGACGCCTTGGCCGACATTTTCGTTCAAGAGAATTTTTACGCTGATTATAAGAAATATTTTAAGGATCAGGGTATAAATTTTGATCCTAGAGAATACTTAAATATACTAAAAGATGAGGGCAAAATCGATAGCTACGCAGAAAAAGAGATAAAGTCAGGCCTGAAAGAATTACTTGGTATGATGGATAATTATTTATTTAGAGGAGTGGCTAAAATTTTAAAGAAATTAAAAGATGGCGGAGCCGAATTGATATTATTAACTTTCGGTAATAAAGAATGGCATGAAGATAAAATAAGAACCTTGAGTATTGGCCGGTATTTTACACAAATTGTTTTTGAAGAGGAGGATAAGGCCGGCAGCGAATATTTAAGGTCGTTGAAAAACACCGAAGAAGAAGTTTTAATTGTTAATGACAATGCTAAGGAAACAGAGAAAATGATTAAGATCATTGGCGAAAAAGCGAAAGTATTTTTGGTAGATGGTCCTTACGTTAAAAACATTAAACATAATTGGCCGATTCATAAGTTGGTAGAATTAATAAATTATAAATAATTATGAAGAAGATTGTCATATTAGCCGCGGGCAAAGGCAAGCGCATGAAATGCGAATTGCCTAAGGTTTTAGTTAAATTAAAAGGGAAGCCGATGATTGAATACTTGATTCAATCTTGTATTGAATCAGGTGTTGATTCTAGTCCGATTATTGTGGTTTCGCCTGATAATAAAGAAATCATCAGTCAGGCCCTAGCCAAATATAGTTGCCGATACGCCATCCAGGACAAGCAACTCGGCACCGGCCATGCTTTATCATGCGCTAAGAGTTTAATTGATAAAGCGGTTGATCATATAATTTGCCTCTATGGCGATCATCCGTTCGTTGGCGCAACGACTATTAAAAAATTGGTCGAGAATCATAATGGCGTAATTACCATGATGACAACTAAAGTAAATGATTTTGAAGATTGGCGCCAATGTTTTTATTATTGGGGCAGGATTATCAGAGGTAAGAATGGCCAAGTTAAAGAAAACATTGAATTTCGCGATGCTTCGGATGAAGTTAAATTGGTTAAGGAAGTTAATCCGTCCATGTATTGCTTAGCGACTAATTGGTTATGGGGAAATTTAGCAAAATTAAATAATCATAATGCGCAAGAGGAATATTATTTAACCGATTTGGTAAAATTGGCCTTTGAACAGAAATTAAAGATTAATACTTTTTTTTTAAACCCTAAAGAGGTCATGGGCGTAAATAGTCCGGAGGAATTAGCTATGGCTGAAACTTTGATATAATTTTTATGCAGCAAATTTTAGATTTGCATATCCATTCAAAATATTCCCGTTCCTGCTCGCCGGAACTGACCTTAGAAAATATTGACGCGGCCTGCCGGCTTAAGGGGGTAGATATTATCGCTACCGGAGATTTCACTTTTCCGAATTGGTTTTCTGATATTAAAAATAAGTTGGAAGAAACAATCCCCCTTACCCCCCTTTATCAAGGGGGCAGTAAAAGCGGATTATATAAACTGAAAAGCGCCAAAGATGATAAGGTAAAATTTATTTTATCAACTGAAGTGGCCTTAATCTATAAAGACGGCGGCAAGGCCCGGCGGATTCATATAGTAATCCACGCGTCTAGTATAAGAGCGGCTGAAGAACTGAATAATTATCTGGATAAAAATTTTAATATCCGCTCTGACGGACGGCCAATTCTAGGATTAAGCGCGCCGGATCTGATGGAATTATGCTTAGGCATTGATAAAAAGTTTTTAATTTACCCGGCGCATATTTGGACGCCCTGGTTCGCAGTCTTCGGTTCAAAGTCAGGTTTTGATAAAATGGAGGAATGTTTTCATGAATATACCAAGGATGTTTATGCTATTGAGACCGGATTGTCTAGCGACCCGGCCATGAATTGGCGTTTGTCCGCTTTGGACAGATTTACTATTCTGTCAAATTCGGACGCGCACTCTCTGCCTAACATCGCGCGCGAAGCCAATGTTTTTGAAATGAAGGAGACCACCTATGATGAAATTTATAATATCATTAAAAATAAAAAAATTAGCCGGAGCGATAATGAGGCCGGCGTAAAATATACGATTGAATTTTATCCGGAAGAAGGCATGTATCATTATGACGGCCATCGAACCTGCCAGGTAAGTTTTACTCCGGAGCAAACTAAAAAACACAAGGGCATCTGCCCAGTCTGCAAGAAGCCGTTGGTTATTGGCGTGATGAATCGGGTTGATGAGTTAGCGGATCGGGCCCTGGGCGAGCAGGGCGAAAACACGGCGCCTTTTAAAAAATTAGTTGAGCTTGATAAAATCATCGCCGAGGCCATGGATATTAAATCCAGGCACGCCGGCAAAGTGCAAATAGCTTATAATAACTTAGTTAAACAAGGCGGCAACGAACTTAATATTTTATTAAATATTCGGCTAAAAGATCTAGCCAGAATGGCCGACGCGGCCGTAGTAGAAGGCATTAAGCGGGTGCGCGAAGGCAAGTTGATTATTAAGCCAGGATTTGACGGCCAATACGGCGAAATTAAAATATTTAGCGAACAGGAGAAAAGAAAAAATAAGCAGAAGAGTTTGTTTGAATAGAATTATTGGTTAAATAAAAATAGTCCTAACAATATGTTCAGGGCTATTTTTATTTATAAAGTCAAAACTTTATAAATTATTTCCTTCTTCGTTTGGCGGTCTTCTTCTTGCGATGAGTAGTCTTTCTTTTCTTGGCGTGTTTCTTCGCCTTGCGTCTAGCTTTTTTCTTAGCCATCTTATTTCACCTCCCTTCGTCATGGCAAAATTTTTCCGAAGAATTTTTGCCGGTTATGTAAAATTTATTTAATCATACTTTAATTATATCACGGGAAAATATAATAGCAAGGGTTTTTGTTAATTTTTAGAGAATAAGGTTGCATTAAATTATTTTAATGCTGGTAAATTTTTTGTAATATCTTTACTTTGCCTCGGCATAAAAATATAAATCTATAAATGTAATTATATAATTTAGATGATAAAAAATTTTATCACTTTATTTTTATATAAAGTTTTTTGACATTTTGTTTAATTTGGGCTAAAATAATTAAACAAATATCGTTTTATGGTAAAAGAAAAAATGGAAAAGCAAACTAATAGCAGCCTTGTTTCTAAAATGGAAGAGGAAATTTTGAATTTTTGGGAGCAGAAGGAAATTTTTAAGAAATCAGTGGAGAAGGAAGCACCCAAAGGCGACTATGTTTTTTATGATGGGCCGCCGTTTGCTACCGGCACGCCGCATTATGGCAATATCGTGGCCAGCACCATGAAAGACATTGTGCCCAGATATTGGACTATGAAGGGTTATCGGGTGGAAAGAACCTGGGGCTGGGATTGCCATGGCTTGCCAATTGAAAATATAGTGGAAAAAGAAATGGGATCTAAGAGTAAGAAAGATATTGAGAAGATGGGCGTGGCTGAATTTAATGAAAGATGCCGCTCTAAGGTTTTGGTCTATGTCGGAGAGTGGGAAAAAGTAATCAGGCGCTTGGGCCGCTGGGCAGATATGAATAATGCCTATAAGACCATGGATTTGAACTTCATGGAATCGGTCTGGTGGGTGTTTAAGCAGTTATGGGACAAAGGATTGATCTACGAGGGTTATCGTTCCATGCATATCTGCCCCAGATGCGAGACCACTTTGTCGCAGCAGGAGGTAGCCGAAGGGTATAAAGATATTAAAGATTTGTCCGCGACTGCTAAATTTGAATTAGCGGATGAGCCGGGTACTTTTGTTTTAGCTTGGACCACTACGCCCTGGACATTAATCGGTAATGTGGCGTTAGCGATTGGGAAAAATGTTGATTATGTAGTTTTAGGAATCAGGAATCAGGAATCAGGAATCAGGGAAAAAATAATTTTGTCCAAAAATAGATTAGAAATTATAAAAGGCGAGTACGAGATAATAAGAAAATTAAAAGGCAAAGATTTGGTTGGCAAAAAATATAAGCCGCTGTTTGATTATTATTTTGGCAATGAAAAATTAGAAAACAGGCAGAACGGTTGGAAAATTTACGCGGCTGATTTCGTTACCACCGAAGAGGGGACGGGCGTAGTGCATATCGCGCCGGCGTTCGGCGAGGATGATATGAACTTAGGCAAAAAAGAAAAGCTGCCGTTTATTCAGCATGTTAATATGGACGGCACGATTAAGGCGGAGGTTAAGGATCTTGCCGGCCTGAATGTTAAGCCAACCGATGATACGCAGAAAACCGACGTGGAGATTATAAAATATTTAGCGCAGCATAATCTATTATTTGCCAAAGAAAAATATGAGCATAGCTATCCGCATTGCTGGCGCTGCGAGACGCCGCTCATTAATTACGCTACCTCGTCATGGTTTGTTAATGTGACTAAAATTAAGGATAAAGCTTTAAAGTTAGCTAAAAAAATAAACTGGTCGCCCAAGCATATTAAGGAAGGGCGTTTCGGCAACTGGCTAGAAGGCGCGCGCGACTGGTCAATCTCGCGCCAGAGATTTTGGGCCAGCGTTATACCGATTTGGCAATGCGACCAATGCGGCGAAAAAAGGGTTTTTGGTTCAGCGGCCGAGCTGGAAAAGATGAGCGGAGAAAAGATTACCGATTTGCATAAACACATAGTAGATAAAATTACTTTTAAATGTGAAAAATGCGATGGAACGATGAAACGGGTGCCGGATGTTTTGGATACTTGGTTTGACTCTGGCTCTATGCCGTACGCGCAAATGCATTATCCTTTCCAAAATAAGGAAAAATTTGAAAAGAATTTTCCGGCCGAATTTATCGCCGAAGGCGATGACCAGACTCGCGCTTGGTTTTATTATCTTCATGTTATCGCTACGGCGATTCGCGGCCAAGAGGCGTTTAAAAATGTTATCGTTAACGGAATTGTTTTAGCCGAAGATGGCAAGAAAATGGCCAAGCGATTGAAAAATTATCCGGATCCGCTGTTGGTGATGAATAAGTATGGCGCGGACGCGCTAAGATATTACCTTTGCGCTTCGCCGGTCATGAAAGCGGATAATATAAATTTTTCCGAAAAGGATTTGGCCGAGCAAACCAGATTTTTTAATATCTTACTTAATGTTCTTTCTTTTTACAAAATGTTCGCTCAAGGAGTGGCAGCGGCCGATTTAGAGAAAAAAGATTTGGTTAATGTTTTGGATAAATGGATAACTTCCCGGCTAGAGCAAACCAAGCAGGCGGTTGCCGAAAAAATGGATAATTACAATCTACATGCCGTGCGCGAGATTCCGATTTTTATTAATGACTTGTCAACTTGGTACCTGCGCCGTTCCCGGGACCGGTTTAAGGGCGATGATCAGGAAGATAAGACAAGAGCTTTAAAAACTTTGCGACGAACTCTATATCACCTAGCCAGAATCATGGCGCCGTTCATGCCATTTATGGCCGAGCATATTTATCAGGAATTGGGCGCAAAAACTGCCGAGTCGGTGCATCTGGAAACCTGGCCCGAAATTAGAAAAGAGTGGATCGACGAGAAAGTTTTAGCAGAGATGGAAACAGTCAGAAAAATCGTGGAGCTGGGGTTAGCCAAGAGAGATGAAGCCGGCATAAAGGTTAGGCAAGCGTTGCAGAAGCTAGAAGTTAGAAGTAAGAAGTTAGAATTAAATAAAGAATATTTAAATTTAATTAAAGAGGAATTAAATGTTAGGGAGGTTGTGGCGGAAAAAGGCAAAGGTGAATTAAAGGTGGAACTTGATACAGTATTAACTGATGATTTGAAGTTGGATGGGCTGAAACGGGAAATTGTGCGTCTGGTTAATAATATGCGTAAGAATACCGGTTTAACCATAAAGGATAAAATAGTTTTGTCGTGGCGCAGCGATTCCGTATTGGTGAAAAAAGTTTTTAGCCAGATGACTGATGAATTAAAGAAGGATACTTTGAGCGGAGAGATAGCGGAAGGCCAGGTTGAAGGCAAGGAAGTTAAAGTAAACGGAGAAAATGCTAGATTAGATATCAGTAAAATTAAAAATTATGCGAACTGAAATTTTATTGGCGGGAAATCATGAAAAATTGCCGGAGTATTTACATAATTTTTTTGAGCTAGACGAAACCCGGCTAGAAGTTTTGAAAGAAAGAATTAAGAAATTCGACGGTTTAGTAAGGCTTTTTGTACACCCATATTTTATAACAGCCGACGAAGAAGAGGATGGATTTTCTCAACAGAAACTCAATGCTATTAATAGGGCAATAAATATTTTAGCCACTAACGATCCGGCGAAGGTTCCGCCACTCATGATAATGGAAGGTCAAGAAAAATTACCAGTACTAGCCGAGAATATACAGGAATTTAATTCGGAGTTTTTGTCTGGTCACCCAAAATTTAGAGATGTTTATATTATTCCTACAAGGGCGGGCAATAGCCCGGAGCCAGCGCCGGTAAATAAGATTGATATTAAACCGTCTGCAAATGATGACGGAGACATAAGGGAATACGAATCTGACGCTAATTGGTCAGTATTGACAGCTAAATTAAAACAGCTTGGTGTGAAAAAAATATTAATTGGTGGTATGCTCATGGAAGCAGTAAAAATGACAGACGATGGCAAACTTAAAGGGGTTGGTTGCGTTGGCGCGACAATCAGACATCTTCAAGATGATTTTAAGGTGGAATTATCCAATCTTTCATATTCAAGAGCTGAATGGGATGAGGATGTGCGCGATAACAGGAGAAAATTTCAACAAGAATTAAAAAGATAAAAAAATAATTTATAATTAAGAGAACACCCTGCGGTCTCTGCCGCAGGACCTTGTGTGCGACCCGCAGGGTTTAACGCCCAGCGGTGTCGCAATTTACTTTACGAAAATCGAAAAAAAATGCCAGCCGGAGCATTTTAAAAAAATACTCAATGGCGAAAAAAATTTTGAATTACGATTGGCGGATTGGCAGTGCCAGCCCGGAGATATTTTAATTTTGCGTGAATGGGATCCGGAAACAAAAGATTATACTGGTCGGCAAATTGAAAAAGAGGTTGGCTATATTTTAAAAACTAAAAACATAACGTTTTTTTCTAAAGCCGACGCGGAAAAGTATGGTTATCAGGTAATTGGGTTTAAATAATATATTTATATGGCAAAAGCCCTGGTTCTATTATCAGGCGGATTGGATTCGATGCTCGCGGCCAGAATTTTAATGGAGCAAGGCATTGAAGTTACCGGCTTGAGTTTCAAAAGTTATTTTTTCGGCACGGCCAAGGCGAAGAAAGTAGCCGAGCAATTAGGCATGAAGCTAATTGAGATTGATTTTTCCGTTGAGCATCTGGCTATGGTGAAAAACCCCAAGCACGGTTATGGCAAGAACATGAATCCCTGCATTGATTGTCATGCCCTGATGCTTAAAAAAGCTAAAGAAATAATGGTTAACCCCCCTTGCCCCCCTTGTCAGGGGGGTGAGCAATTTAATTTCGTGGCCACCGGCGAAGTTTTAGGCGAGCGGCCTATGTCGCAGAACGCGAAAGCTTTGAAAACCGTGGAAAAAGAGTCGGGCTTAACCGGTCGGCTGATTCGTCCGTTGTCGGCTAAACTCTTGCCTGAATCCGACTCGGAAAAAGCAGGTCTTGTAAGTCGGGGAAAGTTATTGGATTTGAGCGGCCGATCAAGAAAGCGGCAATTGGCATTAGTAAAAAAGTATGGTATAAAAGAATTTGCCAGTCCGGGCGGCGGTTGCCTTTTAACCGATCCGGTATTTAGCGAAAAATTGATGAAATTATTTGAATATTGGCCTGATGGCGATGGTTTAGATATACAATTGTTAAAATATGGCCGGCTTTTTTGGCTGAAAGATAGGGAGGAAAAGGATGTTTTGCTGATTGTTGGTCGTGATCAAGAAGATAATGAACAATTAGAAAAACTGGTCAGACCGGGCGATGTCTTAATAAAATTCGCGCCCTTAGTCGCCGGACCAACGAGTTTAATTAGAAGTAAGAAGTTAGAAGTAAGAATTAAGAATGAAATGCAAGAAATTGAGGCGCCGGAAGAGTTGAAGATGAGTGAGTTAAAATTGGGCGAGAGTAAAAGTCAAGAGGAAATTATAAATATCGCTTCATTACTGACAGGTTATTACGCGGCTAAAGCCAGAGGCAAGAAGGTGAAGCTGGAAATTAATATAATACCAGAACTTACGCGCTTAAAAAATATCTAATATAAGCCAACTGCTAATAAACTGCGTAAGTACTGATAATAAATAATAAACAAAAATAATTGTCATTGCGAGCGACTGAAAGGAGCGAAGCAATCTCAGGCACGATGAATAGCAATAAAATTTTCAATTTATTTAAATTCGTGTTTGTGAGATTGCTTCGTCGCTTGCGCTCCTCGCAATGACATACAAAATTTATGACTACATTTCTCTGGATCGTTTTAGCGGTTATTGCGGTCGTTGTTTTCGCGATTATCGCCCTGTACAACAGCTTAATTCGTTTAAAATTGCGCGTTGACGAAGCCTGGTCGGATATCGATGTGCAATTGAAAAGGCGCCATGATTTAATTCCTAACTTAATAGCAACGGTTAAGGGCTACGCGGCGCACGAGCAAGCTACATTTGATAAAGTGATTCAGGCCAGAAATCAGGCCATGCAGGCGCAAGCCGGCGGCGATAATAAGGCCTTGGCTCAAGCGGAAAATATGCTTTCCGGAACTTTGAAATCCCTGTTCGCTTTATCAGAAGCTTACCCTGATTTAAAGGCCAATCAGAATTTTTTGGAATTACAACGCGAATTAACCGATACTGAAGATAAGGTTCAGGCCTCCAGAAGATTTTATAACGGCAATGTTAGGGATTATAATACCAAATTGCAAGTTTTCCCGACCAATTTTTTGGCCGGCTTATTAAGTTTTAAATCACGAGAATTTTACGGCGTTGAAGACGCGTCCGAGAGAGAAGTAGTGAATGTAAAGTTATAGAATTTATATGACTTTATATACTCAAATTGATTCCAACCGGAGAAAAACCTGGTTGTTATTTTCCGTCTTTTTTATCGCCATCATTGTAATTGGCTATGTTTTTAGCTACGCCATGGACGATCAGGCGATTCTTTATTTCGCCGTAATTTTTAGTGTTGTTGCCAGCTTCGTAAGTTACTGGTGGAGCGATAAGATGGTTTTAGCCATGAGCGGCGCGCGGGAAATAGATCATGACAGCAATCGCGAGCTCTATCATATCGTGGAAAATCTCTGCATTACGGCCGGTCTGCCCACGCCAAAGATATATATTATTAATGATACGGCGCCGAACGCTTTTGCTACCGGCCGCGATCCTAAGCACGCGGTGGTGGCTGTGACCGCCGGGCTACTCTCAAAATTGGAAAAGTCCGAACTGGAAGGCGTCATCGCCCACGAGCTATCGCATATAGGCAATCGTGATATCTTATTAGCTACTTTGGTGACGGTTATGGTGGGCATGATAGTATTATTGGCCGATTGGTTTAGAAGATGGTCATTTTTTGGCGGCCACAGAAGAGGCGATAATAAAGGCGGCGGTCAGTTGGGTTTGATTTTAATGATCGCGGCGATTATTCTATCAATTTTGGCGCCGCTCTTCGCCTATTTAATGCAATTCGCGATTTCCCGCAAGCGCGAGTTTTTAGCTGATGCCGGCGGCGCGCTTTTAACTCGCTATCCGGACGGTTTAGCCAGGGCGCTTGAAAAAATTTCGGCTGATCGCGAGCCATTAGAAGCGGCTAATCGAGCTACGGCGCACCTATATATTGTTTCGCCGTTTAAAGAAGATGAAACGCATAAAATCGGTTTTTTTACCCGCCTGTTTATGACGCATCCGCCGGTTGAAGAAAGGATAAGAGCTTTGAGAGATATGAATTCATAATAAAAATAATAATTTATAAATTTGAATGTTATTGTGAGCGACCGAGAGGAGCGAAGCAATCTCAGGTACTCGGATGTTAACCAGAGATTGCTTCGTCGCCCGATTACGGGCTCCTCGCAATGACAGAATATGAACCATATGACAACAAAACAGATTTACGATTTAGCCGTAGCTATGGGCATGAAGGCCGATTTACGAGGCGCGGAAAAGGTTAAAAAGTATTTGGCGCGCGCTAAAGAGAAATATGACAAAATGAACCCCACCGAAAAGACCGAATTCGATTTAGAGAAATTAGCCAATCCCTATAGCGATTCCAGAATTTTAGTTGATTTGAAAAAAGGGCAAATTAAAAAAGCCTTGGTTGGTATAGATATGGAAGGCGCGGAATTGCTGTTAGCGGAAAAACTGGGCGTTGATTTAGTTATCGCGCATCATCCGGAAGGCAAGGCTTTAGCCGATTTACATAGCGTCATGGATTTGCAAGCCCAGGTTTTAGCCGATTACGGCGTGCCGATTAATATTGCCGAGTCGGTAATTAAACCGAGAATCGCCGAAGTGGCCAGGGGTGTTTCACCGCAGAATCATAACCGTGCGGTAGATATGGCCAGAATTTTAGGTTTGGATTATATGTGCGTGCATACGCCGGCCGATAATCTGGGCGCGAGTTTTCTAATAAAAAAAATTAAAAAAGATAATCCGGAAACCGTGGGCGAAGCGGTTGAGATGCTTAAAGAAATTCCTGAATTTAAGGCGGCCATAGAATACAATGCCGGACCAAAAATTTTTACCGGTTCGCCGGAAAATAGCTGCGGTAAAATTGTGGTCAGCGAATTTACCGGCGGCACCAGCGGCTCTAAGGAAATTTACGAGAAAATGGCTCAAGCCGGCATCGGTACGATTATCGGCATGCATATGGCGGAAGAGCATCGCAAAGAAGCGGAAAAATACCACCTTAATGTCGTCATCGCCGGCCACATGGCCTCGGACTCCTTAGGCATGAATTTATTTTTGGATGAATTAGAGAAAAAGTGGATGGAGGTTATTACTACTTCAGGATTGATTAGGGTGAAGAGGGGAAAGTAGATTCTAACTTTGTTCATTATTTGTAGCCGTCTAAATATATGTTGATAAAAAATAATGTTGTAGTTATCACCGGGGGCAGCCAGGGTTTGGGTAAGTCTTTGGCCTCGCTGTTTGTAAAAAAAGATTGTCGAGTAATTATTTCCAGCGAAAAAGAGGAAGATTTGAAAAATGTCGCCAAAGAATTATTGATTGATTATTTTTTGGCCGATGTGACCGTTTATGATAATTTATCAAATTTGGCTAAATATGTTCTTGAAAAATATGGAGCGATTGATATTTGGATTAATAATGCGGGAATTCAAATTACTCCCAGCGTGGTTGAAGAGGTTAGTATAAAAAAACTGCGTTATCTTTTTGATGTAAATTTTTTCGGCTATTTTTACGGCTGTCAGATCGCTTTGCGGCAGATGAAAAAACAGGGCCAGGGTTTGATTATCAATATAAATTCTACTGCCGGGCTTGAAGGTAAACCCCTGCTCTCCGCTTATGTCTCGTCTAAATTTGCGATTAGAGGATTAACCGAGTCAATTAGAAAAGAAATCACTAATTCCGATATAAAAATATACGCCGTCTATCCGGGCGGAATTCAAACAAATATTTATAAAGAAAAATATCCGGACGATATTAAGGAGTATATGCAAGTTGATGAGGTGGCGGAAAAAGTTATAAAAAATTTGATGTCTGATGAACCGGAGCAGGATTTAATAATTAAAAGGCCGGTTATTTTTAAATAAAGGTTCTAGTTTCGTTTTATATTTTGATATTGTTGATTTTCGAAATGAACTTTTAAGAATAGAATTAAAACCAGCAAAAAATCCTGCCGTGAGGCAGGATTCTGCAATTGATGTCAGATAGCTCTACAACTAACTGTATTAATAGCATATATTTAATTTAAAATCAATTAAATTACTATAATAATATTTTTTTTAGCTAATTTTAGAGGTAAATAAAGTATTAATGCAATGTTTTTGAATTGTGATTATGAATGTTATGAAATCTACTGATAAATTTTTAAATCAAAAAATAAGGTTAAGGGATATCAACGGTTTGGCCTTGCGCAACGCGGAAATTTTGCGTAAGTCAATTGCGGACGCTAAAAATAGCGGAAATTTTTTTAAAAAGGGATCAGCTCTTATTAAAGACGCTTTAGAAAATTAAAAGATGTTTTATGCTTTTATTGAGACATTCCGCATGTTAATGTTAAAATAATGATTTTTTTGCTATAATACAAATATAAAAAGAAAATGAGATTGCCACGCCGCGCTTCCGTACAAGCGCGGTTCGCAATGACAATAGAGAATTTATGTCCACTAACCAATCAATCACGGATTTATTCGGCGACGCGGCCGGGCAATCGGGCGATGAGGAAAGCGCGGCGGCAAAATTCGCGGTTAAGCAAAAACAACTGAAAATTAAAGAACTGGAACGGCTGACTAAGCAAAGAGCCGAGGCCAATGGCTGGCCTTATGTTGATTTAGTCGGTTTTCCTTTGAGTCCCGAAGCTTTGGTTTTGATTGATGAAACTAAAGCCAGGGAGTTAGGTGTTTTATGCTTTTATTATGACGGCCAGAGCATCCGCTTAGCCAGTTTAGAACCGGCCAATTCGGCGGTAGAGGCGCAAGCGCGCGAGCTTAAGGAGAAATATTTTTCTGACGCGAAGGTTTACTTGGTTACGGCCAATAGTTTTAATTATGGCTTGGATATGTATAAAACCATACCTAAGGTTAGGGAAGTTACCAGAGGCATAAAAATTACCGAGGAAGATTTAAATAAATATGGAGAAAAATTTTCCAGTCTGAAAGACTTGCAGGCGGAAATAAATAAAGCGCCAATTACGGAAGTCGTGACCATGATTACGGCGGCGTCCATAAAATCCAATTCGTCCGATATTCACATCGAAGCCGGGGAAGAAGCCATTAAGGTTAGATTTAGGATTGACGGAGTTTTGCATGACGCGGCCGCGATAGACAAATCGGCTTGGGGAAAAATAATTTCACGCTTGAAACTTTTAACCGGAGTAAAAATAAACGTTATTGATAAGCCGCAAGACGGCCGGTTTTCAATCTACATGAAGAACGATCGGGTTGATATCAGAGCATCATTTCTACCGACTAATTTCGGTGAAAGCGTGGTTATGAGATTATTAAGATCAAGCTCGGTTGGCCTGGAATTTAAAGATTTAGGCATGCGCGGCCGAGCTTTTGAACAGTTAAAGATAGAGGTGGAGCGGCCTAACGGCATGATTATCGCCACCGGACCGACCGGTTCGGGTAAGACCACGACTCTTTACGCGGTCTTAAAAAAACTAAATAATCAGGAAACAAAAATTATTACCATTGAAGACCCGATTGAATATCAACTGGCGGGCGTTAATCAGTCGCAAACCAGCGCCAATTATACTTTTGCCAAAGGGCTGCGCTCTATCGTGCGCCAGGACCCGGATATTATCATGGTCGGCGAAATTCGTGATTTAGAAACAGCCGAGATCGCCATTCAGGCGTCTTTGACCGGCCATTTGGTTCTTTCCACTACTCATACTAACGACGCGGCCGGAGCTATTCCGAGATTCCTGTCCATGGGAGCTAAACCATATTTATTAGCCCCGGCCTTAAACGCCATGATCGGCCAAAGATTGGTTAGGAAAATTTGTGAAAAATGTAAGCAGGAAATTAAATTAGAGAGTGATGTTCTGGAGCGGGTTAAGGCACTACTCAACGAGCTGGCCGAGCCGGATAAAAAAGGCATTGATTTTAATAATTTAAAATTTTTCGCTGGTTCTGGCTGCGAGGCCTGCCAGGGCTTGGGTTTTAGGGGTAGAATCGGCGTTTATGAAGTTTTAACCATGAATGAGGAGATGCAAAAATTAATTTTAAGCGGCCAGTCCAGCGAATATGACATGCGCGATAATGCTAGGAAAAATGGCATGGTTACCATGGCGCAAGACGGATTACTAAAGGCTTTGGACGGAATTACCAGCGTGGAAGAAGTCTTTAGAGTGTCGGAATAGATATAGCAATTGAATAATGAATTACGAACTATTTTTATTAAATAACAATAAATTTTATGTCAACACCTGAAAAAGGCATAGAAACGCCGCGAACAAAAGAAGTAGTACTTCAGGAGTTCGCCGATTTTTGCAAAGCACAATTAGAGCAGGTATCAGCGGAACCTTCAGGAAATTGGATGTCTGAGGAAGATGCTTTAGAGCGGATTCGGTTAAGGATGAAACGAGCAAAAGAAGAATTAAGACCAGAAGAAACCATTTAAAGCCATATATGATTAACAAAAAATTTATTGAGCAATTGAAAAAAGAGTTTGACAATCATGCCGGCGAATGCCGGCAGATTATCAGTTTATCTAACGCGGTTTTGCATGACGCTAAAAAGGCGATTTTTTCTTTGCAGCGCGATGATCTGGATGAAGCGGGTAAGACACTTTTAGAAGTTGAAGCAATTTTAAAAAATTTAGAAAATAAATTTAGTTTAGTTCGTTTGGCGGAAGAGGGTTCATATAAAGCGGCGGTAGAGGAGTATGTTGAAGCCAAAATGTTTTGGTTAGTGATGACCGGCAAGAAAATTGATAAAATTAAAGAAGTACAGTTAGATTATGAAAGCTACCTTGGCGGCATAAGCGATTTAATCGGCGAATTAGTCCGTCGGGCCATAAAAATGGCCACTGACGGCAAGTTTAAGGAAGTAAAAAAGATTCATCAGATTGCCGATGATATTATGGCCGAGCTCGTGGAATTTGATATGAGAAGCTATTTAAGGACTAAGTACGATCAAGCCAAGGGGCATTTACGAAAGATTGAGCAGATAAATTATGAAATAAATTTGCGAAAATAGACCGGTTAAACAAAAAACAGCCCCGCATATTGCGGGGTGTTTTTTATGGCGATTGATATAAATTCGGCTCTGTGATAATGTTTAGATAATTTAGGAGGGCACAACGCTCTTTTTAATTAGGAACAATTTTCGCTGCGGCGAAGAGCCCGGCACAAACAATTCGAACCGGCTGGCTAATGGCGAGCAGGTTCTAAAGCGAAAGGACATAAGATGCATCTCTACTATTGGGACCCCGGGGAATTAGAAAAAAAGCTGAATGATGAATTTATCGGGGGGCAATTTCAGATGAAGACGATTGATTGGGTATTTCGAGGGAAGGTCAAAGAATGTATGGCGTTGGCTAGCAGGAGAATTAAGGTTTCTTTCAGTTGGCTCTGCGAACGCCATTTCTTCTTTGATAACAGTTGGACACCTCGACCAAAGTGGTCCCTACTTCCAGCACCGCCCAGTCTACATTACTTGGATGTAGAATATCGTTATTTCTATGTCCAGGATGATGAAGATCGTGTGAAAGTTAAAGGCAGGTTAGGTGAGATCTGCCACTTTTTCAAGCCAGGAGATCACACTAACTTAGTGAAACTGGGAGACGAATTCGTACCGTACTGTCAGTTGTATCAGCAGCAACTCCGGCGAGTGGTAATCGCTCTTTTGTCTCCGAAACGGCAGTAATGCCCGCTACCTAGGGTGGCGATTCACCCTCCGCAACCATTAACGCCAAGCGCGCTGCTCAATGTGGCGCGCTTTTTTTATTACGCCTTTTTGGTAATTAGCCATTGTTTAAGCTATAATTAAAAGTGGGAATGCCACGCCCGCAATATCTTGCTTGCAAGGTGGGCAGGAATGACAATTTAATTTTATGTCAAAAAACTATCTCTTAGCAATCGCGACATTAATGGGTACGGTTATCGGCGTGGGTCTTTTCGCCCTGCCCTTTGTCATAAATCAAGCCGGGATTATGCCGTTATTCATTTACATGATCGGTCTGGCCATAATCCAATATTTTTTGCATCTGCTTTTTGCCGAAGCGGTTTTATCAACCAATGATAAGCATCGGCTACCGGGTTTTGTAGAAAAATATATTAATAAAAGAAGCAAGAAATTCGCTTTTTTGGTTGAGGTAATCGGCGCGTATGGCTCAATTTTGGCCTATCTTATCGTGGGTGGGCTTTTTTTGCATCAATTAATAAATCCCTATTTAGGCGGCAGTATTTTTCTTTACTCAACAATTTTATTTGCTTTTGTTTCTTTAATCGCGTTTTTTGACATTAAGATGATTGCCGGCGTAGAATTAATTTTAACCGCTTTTTTAGTTGTAGTCATTGGCTTGATCGCTTGGCGCGGTTTTGGGCATATTCAGCTGGCCAATTATCATCTGGTGGATTGGCGAAGCATTTTTTTGCCTTACGGGCCGATATTTTTTGCCGTGAGCGGCGGCGCGGCCATTCCGGAAGTTTGCCGCCTTTTGTCATTTGAAAAAGATAAAATTAAGAGCGCAATTGGTTGGGGGACTTTCCTTGCCGCCGGTTTAATGCTGTTTTTTGTCCTGGTAGTTTTAGGCATTGTCGGCGCAGAAATTTCGCCAGATACTTTGGCCAGTTTAGGTTTGATTTTAAACGATGGGGTTATTACTTTGGCTTTGATTTTTGGTTTGTTGGCCATTATTACTTCGTATATAGTAATCGCGCAAGCCACGGAAGAGATTTTTGAGTGGGATTTTAAATTAAATAATAAATTAGCCTGGTTTTTAGCCGGTTTTGTGCCTTATTTTTTGTATTTAATTGGTTGGACTGATTTAATTAGAGTTATCAGTTTTAGCGGCGCGGTTGCCGGTGGTTTGTCCGGCTTGATTTTAATTTGGCTGATATTAAAAATTAAGGTTAAACCGGAAAAGGTTTCGGTTATCAATAATAAATTAACCAAGCCCTTGGCCTATTTTTTATCGCTGTTATTTATTTTGGGCATGATTTACGAAATTTGGGCGACGATTAATTAGATCTCGCAGTCGCTTAAGGGTAGCGATTTTCTCGCTGCGGAACTCGGCTCGGAGTACCGGCCTCAAACAGTCCTCGCTTCAAAAATCACTGCCCTTAAGCGGCTGCTCGTATAAGATATTTTGTAGTATAATATATGAAATTTTTAATTATTTCCGATATCCATGACAACTTAGTCAATCTGGAAAAATGTTTGAATTGGGGTAGGGGACAAGCAATTGATAATGCTATTTGTCCGGGCGATGTGGTTAACAGCCAGACTTTGGCCTATCTGGCAAAAAATTTTAAAACAATTTATTTGGTGCGCGGCAACTTAGAAATATACGAAGCGAACGAAGTCAAGCGATATAATAATATCAAATATCTGGGTCGGTTCGGCGTTACGGAGATAGACGGTAAAAGTGTCGGCTTATGCCATGAGCCCTGGTATATTAAAAACGTTTTAGCAATTAAGCCGTGTCAGATAGTTTTTTATGGCCATACTCATGATCCTTGGATTGAAGAAAAAGACGGCTTGATTACAGCTAACCCGGGAACTCTGGGCGGGGTGTTTACCAAAGCGTCGTTTGCGGTTTGGGACAGCGCGAGCGGGGAGCTGGAATTGAAGATATTGGAATTGATATAAATTATAAATTTTTGTTTGTCATTGCGAGCGACTGGAGGGAGCGAAGCAATCTCTGGCAAGCAAGAATAACAATAAAAAGAAAAGAACATAGATTAACAAAATAAATCTTGCTTAAATAATTTATTTTTAGATTGGCAAAGCGTTTTCTAACCAGGGGTTGCCGCGTCGTCGCTGTCGCTCCTCCTCGCAATGACGATAGTAAATTATAAACATGAATAAAATAATTATTTTGTTTGTGGTTCTAATGTTTTTAACCGCCTGTTCAAGTGAACAGGCAAATAATGATATGCCAAAAAAAATTAGACAACCGGCCGTGGCCGGGCAGTTCTATCCGAGCAAGCCCGGGGCGATTTCGGAAAAGATTGAGAAATTCTTAAATCAGGCGCCGGAGCAGAGTGTTATCGGCCAAATTAAAGCTATCATTGTGCCGCACGCGGGCTACGATTATAGTGGAACGGTAGCTACCTATGCTTTTAAACAGCTTCAAGGCCGGAAAATTAATACGGTCGTAATTGTCAGTAATTCGCATAAAGCTTATTTTGACGGCGTAGCCATTGATGATAATAATTTTTGGCAAACGGCGCTGGGTCAGGTGGCGGTTGATAAAGTACTGGCTGATAAGCTGGTCAAAGCTGACCAGGCAATAAAATATAACGGAGAGGTGCATCAAGTCGATCATAATCTTGAAGTGCAATTGCCATTTTTACAAACCGTGCTCGAGCCGGGCTTTAAAATCGTGCCGATTGAATTTGGCAACAAAGATGACGGCAGTTATAAAAAGTTAGCTAAGGCCTTAAAAGATAATTTAGGTGAAGACGATTTGGTAGTGATTTCTACGGACATGTCGCATTACCCTAAATTTGAAGATGCTAATAAAATTGATCAAGGAACTTTAGAAAAAATAAAGAGCGGGGATGTAGTAGAGCTGGAAAAATATGCAACAGAGGTGGAAAACGCTGGCTATGCTAATGAGCAAACCGTTTTATGCGGCATTGACGCGGTGAAAACCGTGATGGAATTATCTAAACTGGCCGGTTGGGACCAGATTGAAATTTTGAAATACGCCAACAGTGGAGATGTGTTAATTGGTGATAAAAGTCAGGTGGTAGGGTATGGAGCGGTCGCTTTTTTAAGTAAGAAGTTAGAAGTTAGAAGTAAGAAGGAAAATGCAAATACAAATACAAATGAAAATGCCACTTTGACCGCGGCAACGGCAACTGGCGAGTTAAATAATGAAGAGCAAAAAATATTATTGAAAATTGCCAAAGAAACGGTGGAAAGTTTTGTAAAGACTGGTCGTGTGCCGGAATTTAGTGTTAGCGATGAAAGATTAAATCAAAAACATGGCGCTTTCGTGACTTTAAATAAAAATAGCCAACTACGCGGCTGTATCGGCCAGATTGTGCCGTCGAGCGATCCGCTTTGGCAGGTAGTTAGGGAAATGGCCGTAGCGGCTTGTAGCGAAGACGGGCGTTTTGAGCCGGTAAGCAAAGACGAATTGAATAAATTGGAATATGAAATTAGCGTTTTATCAAAGCCGGAGACGATTAGTGATTGGCGTAAGATTGAGTTAGGCAAGCATGGCGTGATTTTAGGGCAGGGGAGAAATCGTGGCGTGTTTCTGCCCCAAGTCGCTACCGAAACCGGTTGGACGCTAGAAGAATTCTTAAGCCAGCTCTGCTGGCAGAAAGCCGGCCTGCCGCCGGATTGTTATAAAGATAAAGATACGGAAATGGAAGTTTTTACAGCGCAAGTATTTAAGTAAGATATTTTTACATATATAAAAACGAGACCTTGTAGCCTCGTTTTTATGTATGTAATTTATTTTAGATTTTTTATAATATCCTTTTCTTTTATAACCTTACTTTTACTTTCACTTCTCCTCTTTAATTCCACCCCGCCGGCTTTTAAAGATTTTTCACTGACCACTAGCCGATAGGGCAGGCCGATTAGATCTGCGTCAGCGAATTTTTCACCGGCGCTTATATTTCTATCGTCATACAGGACTTCAATGTTATTTTTAATTAAATTATCATAGATTTTTTCCGCCCGTTCATTTTGTCCTAAAGATAAGAGATGGATTTTGAACGGGGTAATAGCTTCGGGCCAAACAATACCCTTATCGTCGTGTATTTTTTCCACGATCACGCCCATCAGCCGGGAGATGCCAATGCCATAGCAACCCATGATCGGAAATTTTTTAGTCCCGTCTCGAGCCGTAAAGCCCAGATCAAAATCTTTACCGTATTTTTGGCCTAAGTCAAAAACATTACCCACCTCGGACGCTTTGGCGCGATTTAATTTACCCTGTTTGCACTTAGGGCAAGTTTCATTTTCTTTTGCCCGCCCCGAGCTTGTCGAGGGGGCGATTTCCCGATTAACACAGAAGACGCATTTATCGCAATATAGAATATCATCTTCGCCCGCGTCGGTCAGCACCATGAATTCATAAGAAATTTTCTGGCTGAAGCTTCCGCCCGAGGCCTCGGTTACTTTAGCGACCAGGCCCAGCCGTTTAAAGATTTTTAAATAAGCCGTCTTGGCAATTTCGTAAAATTTATCAAAGTCCGCTTGGTCAGCGTGAAAACTATACATATCCTTCATGAAAAATTCTTTGCCTCTTAAGAGCCCGGATTTGGCTCTTAATTCGTCGCGGAATTTCCAATGGATCTGGTAAACCGCTAGCGGTAGATTTTTTTCGTTGCGCGCTCGGCGCATGACTAACGGAGTAACCACTTCTTCTTCGCTTTGTCCCAGGGCGTATTCTTTTTCCGTCCGGCTTTTAATCTTAAAAAGCACATCAATATTATTCCAACCCTGGGTTTTTTCCCAGTTTTCTTTAGGATGCAACATGGGCATTAAGATTTCCTGCCCGCCGATTCGATTCATTTCTTCGCGCACCACCTGTTCAATTTTGCGCAGAGTCAGGAGCCCCAGGGGCAGGTAATTATAGACTCCAGCCATAAGTTTTTCTATAAAACCAGCCCTGGTTAGAAGTTGGGCATTCTTTGTTTCCTCGTCTTTCGGAGCAAAGCGTTCAGTTTTAGTGAAAAGTTGAGATTGTTTCATATAAGTTAATTTTAAAGGAAGATTGCCTAAGTGTCAAAAGCAGAGGCGTTTTAATTTAGCCGTTTTTTGACTTGTAAAAGATAATTTGCTAATCTGTATAGACAAGAACTTATTTAATACTATTTTAAAAATTAATAAAAATAATTTATGATTTGCCCAAAAATTTTTACCAAGGGCGGAAAAGTGATAATTCTAAGTTTGTTATTAGCTTTGCTGGTCAGCGGTTGTACCATTCCCTTGGCTAAAAATGGCATCAGCGCTAAGAAAATTCTCGGTTCGGAAGAGGCCAAGGTCGTGGCGGAAAAATTTATCAATGATAATCTATTGCCGCCTGGCACCACGGCTACGGTTAAAAATGTTACTGATGAAGGCGATGTTTTTAATATCAGTCTGGATGTTGGCGGCCAGGACTATACTTCCTACATGTCTAAGGATGGATCTAAATTTTTTCAGAGCGGCCTTGATATGGCGAAGTTTGCCGAGGAGAAGGCGGCTCAAGCCACTGCTCCAGCAGCCAGCGGTGAAGCCGCTCCGGCCGCTAATGCGCCTAAAACCGACAAACCGAAAGTTGAATTATTCGTTATGACCCATTGCCCTTACGGTTTACAGGCGGAAAAAGGTTTGCTTCCGGCCATCGAGGCGCTAGGCGATAAGGTTGACGCTAAAATCAGATTCGTCCATTATTTTATGCACGGCGACAAAGAAGAGCAAGAAACCTATAATCAGGTTTGTATCAGAGAAGAGCAGGCCGCTAAATACAATAATTATTTAAGCTGTTTCGTTATTGAAGGCGACAGCGGTAAATGCGTCGTTCAAGCCAAAGTTGACGCGAAAAAATTAATCAGTTGCGTGGCGGCCAAAGCTAAAGGTTATTATAAAGCAGATTCCGACCTTAGCAATGGCTATGGCGTTGGCGGCAGCCCGACTTTAGTGATTAACGGGGTTCAATCCAGCGCCGGCAGAGATGCGGCCAGCTACTTAGCCGGCATTTGCGCGGCTTTCAATAACGTGCCGGCCGAATGCGCTAAGCAGTTGTCAAGCGCCGCTCCAGCGGCCGGCTTTGGCGCCGGCTCTGCCGATAATAGCGCCGCGGCCGCTAATTGCGCGCCGACGCAATAAAGAGTTTTAGATAAAAGAGCAATTACGAAAAGACGATCCCGCTTGGGGTTGTCTTTTAAATTTGCTTAAAACTGGCAAACAAGATAAAATAATATTAGTATGTACGAATCAAATTATTTTAATAAAATTGCCATATTATTTATTGCCACTTTCGCCAATATTTTTGTGATTTGGTATTTTATGATTAGAGAGGAAAGCTCGAATTGGATTAGTTCGCAAGTTGTGCATCAGATTTCACCTTACATCATTGATGAAGACAGCGATGGCTTAGTTATTGATAATGTGATTTTGGATTATGAATTTAGACTGCCCCCGGGATTTAAAACGATCGGCGCCAGGAATTTTAGTTTTTTTATGGAAGAGGACGGGCAGAAGAAATGTGAAATAAGGCATTATTATATAAATGCCAGTCGGGCTAAGAAATTATCATCTGATGACGGGAAGACGGTTATTTTGTTAAATAGCGCGAAATTAGTCTTTGAGTTGGTAGGTACGAAAGAAGAAAAAAATTTTTGCGCAAAATATTTAGAGCAAATTGAAGCTAGTTTAATAACAGATTAAGGAAAATGGCGGCTCTTGCTTTTTTTAATCTTTAGTGTATAATGACAAAACAATTCACCCCGTTAAATGCGCTTTGTGCCCTAATTTTGCTTGGGATTTAACGAGGGTAAATAAACACCTATAATTTAACCTTTAGCATAAGGTGGCTAGAGGACTTCTCTCTTGAGAGAGGTTAGAAGATTTTTTTTATTTATGACAGACGAAATAACTAATGATTCGCTGGCTGACCAGGCCAGCCGAGATAATTTTCAAAAACTTTTGGACAAAGAGAATTTAAAGATTCCCTTAGTCGGGGATATTGTCAAAGGCACGGTTTTAGCCGCGTCTAAGGCGGAAGTTAAATTGGATATTGACGGCATAACCACCGGCGTGGTTCGCGGCCGCGAGCTTTATTTTGAAGCCGATGAATACGCTCATTTAAAGCCGGGCGATGAAGTTGATGCCACTATTATTGAAGAAGAAAACGAAAACGGCGAGTTGGAGTTATCATTTAGGAGCGCGGGCCAGCAAAAGGCCTGGAGCACCTTAGTCGACGCTTTTGCCAACAGAAAAATTTTGAAAGTTAAAGTTAATGATGTTAACAAGGGGGGATTGCTCGTGAGTTTCGCTCAGATTCAGGGGTTTTTACCGGTTTCGCAGCTGGCGCCGGAAAATTATCCCAGGGTTAATGGCGGCGATAAAGGCAAGATTTTAGATAAGCTAAGATCTTTTATCGGCGCTGATTTTGAAATAAAAGTTATGACCTTGGATGAAAAGGATGAAAAATTAGTGGTTAGCGAAAAAGAGGCCTGGCAAGAAAAGCAGAAAGACATCATCTCTAAATATAAAGTCGGCAGCGTGGTTGAAGGTTCTATTACCGCTTTAACGGATTTTGGCGTCTTTTTAAGCTTCGGCGAAAACTTAGAAGGCCTAATTCATATCAGCGAGCTAGCTTGGCAAAGGATTGAAGACCCTGCGGACTTATTTAAAGTCGGCGACAGGGTAAGAGCGGAAATTATTTCCATTGAGGGCTCAAAAATATTTTTATCGGCCAAAAAGCTCTTAACCGATCCTTGGCATGACGTGGAAAGTAAATATAAAGTCGGGCAGGCGGTTACCGGCACGATTCTTAAAATTAACCCTTTTGGCTTGTTCGTGGAATTGGATAAAGACATCCATGGCCTATCGCATATCAGCCAGCTTGGCCTGACGCCTGGCCAAAAGATTAACGAGGTTTATAAAATCGGCGGGAAGAAGGAATTTACCGTGGTCTCTATTGAGCCCAAGGATCATCGTTTAGGTTTGGCAGTTTCGGCTGAAACTAAAAAAGCGGAAACCGCCTCGGTCGGTCCGGTGGCCTTAGATCCGGTCGATTCTGTCCAGCCTAAGTTCGAAGTCAAGGCGGAGTCAAAAGAAAAAGCAGGCAAGGTAAAAAAAGTCGTGGTGGAAAAAATTGAAGGGGTCGGCAAAGCTAAGATTAAAAAAGTAAAAAAAGAAAAAATCTCTGAGCCAGCCCCTGTGGTTAGCTCCCCTCGGCCCGAGCTCGGGATAAAGGCAGGTCTGGCAAAAAAAGAAAAACCGGAGAAAAAGAAGAAAGAAACTAGTAAATAATAGAATGTAGTGAAAAATAGATGTTAAGAACGCCCGAATTTAGTTTGGGCGTTCTTAACATTTACGCAGTTGATCAGCAGTTGTTTAAAATTAGCTAAAATATTAAATTTTAGCTTGACAGGAGCGGTAAAAAGAGTATAATGGAAAATCAACCACTTTTGAGATTAGAAGATATTAGGTTAATTAGACCTACCGTCTTCTACCCTCAATTCCGAGGTTAGAAACCCTGATGAGTAGTTAGGGTTTGAGTTAATAGAAAAACAAAAAGACAACAGGAAAAGAGTTATGAGTAATAGCACATTAAAACAAAAGTTTGATTACACATTGGATGAACAAGCGGCTTTGCTTAGCCAGTTTGGCCACGTCATGGAGGCTGTTAACGAACGGCAACGGCCGGCAGCCAGGGTGTCGCTTGCTTTGCAGGCGGCGATCAGCGACGACGACATCGTCGTCGTGCCCAAAGTCACTACAACGCCTACCGGGAAAGTTTTTCATGTTACCGGCAACGCCCAGTCGGCCAAAGAGGCGATTGACGCCTTGAATTGCCCGGTGAAGTGGGGCTTGGCTGAAACACCGGAGAAGATCCCGCTGATCATTCAACCGGTTGATTGCAGAGCGCGGTTCATTCCGCTGGGGCGGGTCAGAACGACGGAGGAGATTTACAACTTCCCGAAGATTTTGCCTCCAACCGAGTTCTTTGCTCTCGGGGCAAAATTCCCTAAAGAGCAATGCGAAGCTCCGATCCTGGATGTGTGGCTGGACGCCGTTGGCCGGTTTTGGTACGCGATTCTTACTGTTAACGGCGTCCAGCGTGATGTCGACGTCCGCCAGGCTCACCCTGTTGGCCAGTGGCGCGGGCACTACCGCGTTCCTGTCCGCGAGTAAGCGCTTGGAGCCTTGGATCCTTAGACCTTTGCCGGTTTTTTGATCCTTGGCTCTCTTTTATTTATGGCAGACTTTGAACAGGTTTATAGCGTATTGTTTTTTTAGAAAATTTCAGATAGAATAACCTTGGATAGTAAACGAAACAGTCCAAGGTTAAGGCTTTGGGCGGTTGAACTCTAAATCGCTAAACTAGAAGTTATATTTAGCGGTTTTCAAAAATAAAGAAACTCGGTTCAGCCAACTGGCGGGCTTAAGGCCCCGAATAAGATACAGCCCCGAGAGTATTCAAAGGGCAGTGGCACAGATGGTTGGCTGAATAGTTGTGAGCCAGTTTTGGTACGCGATTCTTAATGTTAACGGCGACCAGCGTAATGTCAACGTCAACCAGAATCACCCTGATGACAAGTGGAACGAGAACTACCGCGTTCCTGTCCGCGAGAGTCTTTATTCTCCTCCTCTAATAGGAGGAGTTTTTTGTAAGCTGTTTTTGCCAGCCGCCTAGCATTTTACCGACTTCAACTAATGGAGCAGAAATAGGGGCAAATTTTTTATTGTCAATCGCCTTTAATTCCCAGGCCAGCCGCATAAAAAATTTGAGAACATCCAACTTTAAGCAGGCTTTTTGAATGATTGGCAACTTCATCTCCCTTGAAGCGAAGCCGGCCGTTAGTATAAGCTCCGCTAATTCAATAAATGAAAGATTGATTTTTTCTCCCAAAGAGTAACGGGTAAGTTTGGGGAAATGCGGCAGAATATTAAGCCACAATTTGTAAGCGTCCGTTATTTTTTGCAAAACCGATAAATCGGCCCTGCTAAAATTCCGTTGGGGGGGGTAAGCATAAAAGCAAGATTAAAAATTAAAATGAGAAAGGAAAAAGTAAAATTTAAGGAAAGTTATGACAGTATTATTTCTTTAGATAATCTGCTTGAGGCCTGGCGGGAATTTATCAAGGGCAAGCGCAACCGGAAAGATGTGCAAGAATTTTCTTTGTATCTAATGGATAATATTATTTCGCTCCATGATGATCTTCTTAATTATAGCTATCGGCACGGCGGTTATCAAGCTTTCCGGGTTTCCGACCCTAAGACGAGGAATATCCATAAAGCAGGTGTTCGCGATCGGTTATTGCACCGCGCGATTTATAGAGTTTTGTATCCATTCTTTGATAAGACTTTTATTGCCGATTCATATGCCTGTCGGCTTGAAAAGGGCACGCATAAATCGGTTAACAGGTTTTGCGAGTTTGCTTATCGGGCGAGCCGGAATGATACCAGAACTTGCTGGATACTTAAAGGCGATATTAGAAAATTTTTTGCTACTGTGGATCACAATATTTTAATAAATATTTTACAGGAGCATATACTCGACAAGGAAATTATAAAACTTTTAACGGAGGTAATAGAAAGTTTTTCGTCCGGTCAGGTTGGCGTGGGCTTGCCGTTAGGGAATTTGACATCACAGCTTTTTGCAAATATCTATTTGGATAAATTTGATCAATTTGTTAAGCACAGGATAAAAGCTAAATATTATATAAGATACGCGGACGATTTCGTGATTTTCTCGCAAGATAAAGAATGGTTAGAAGAGCAAATCGTCAGGATTAAAGAATTTTTGCGTTGTCAGCTAAAACTTGAATTGCATCCGGATAAGATTTTTATTAAAACGGTGGCTTCGGGCGTTGATTTTCTCGGTTGGGTAAACTTACCGGATTATAAGGTTATCCGAACCGCGACTAGAAGGCGTTTAATAAAAAGAATTATGGCAAACCCCAAGAGAGAGACTATCGCCTCATATTTTGGCTTATTAAGTCATGGTAATACTTATAAAATTAAAAGAAGTATTTTGGGAACATATAGAGGCAAGAACTTTAATGTATGGAGTTGCAAAATAAAGCATAATATTATATAATTTTAACATAATTAAGCAATAAATATTATACATTCCAATGAAAAATTTAATTAAAAATTTTTTTATATTTTTTACGACTTTTTTGTTAATCGCCGCGGTTTTCAGCATTTTAAGCGGCAATGGTCAGAAAGCCGAAACCGTGGGTATTGATACTTTAGTGGCTCAAATAAATAATCAGGAAGTGGAGAAAATAGTCATTACTGGCAGTGAGATGAAGATAACTTTAAAGCCAGGCCTGCCTACCTTGCCTACCGGCAGGCAGGCCGGACAGGCAGGCAAAGTGGAAGTGGTAAAGAAAGAAGCCGGCGAGTCGTTTTCGCAAATTATTAAAAATTTTAATCTTGATCCGGCCAAGGTCGCCGGCATAAAAGTTGAAGTTAAGGAAAACGAAGGCCTGGACTATTGGCTGGGCGCGATTTTGCCGTTTTTAATTCCTTTTTTGCTGATTAGCGTGTTTATTTATTTCATGCTGCGTTCGGTTCAGGGCGCGAATTCCAAGGCCATGATGTTCGGCCAATCCCAGGCCAAAGAAGTGGGCCGGGAATATAAAGATAAGATTACTTTTAAAGAAGTGGCCGGCGTTAAGGAGGCCAAGGAAGAATTAAAAGAAGTGGTGGAGTTTTTAAGAAATCCGCGGAAATTTTCCGAAATCGGCGCGCGCACGCCGCGCGGCGTTTTGCTCTTAGGCAGTCCGGGTACGGGCAAGACGCTCTTGGCTAGAGCCGTGGCCGGCGAGGCCAATGTGCCGTTTTTTTCTATCTCCGGTTCGGAATTTGTGGAGATGTTCGTCGGCGTGGGCGCGTCTCGCGTCAGGGATTTATTCCGTAAAGCCAAAAAAAGCGCGCCCTGCATAATTTTTATTGATGAAATTGACGCGGTGGGCAGGAAGCGCGGCTCCGGCCTGGGCGGTTCTCATGATGAACGGGAACAGACTTTAAACCAGATTTTAGTGGAAATGGACGGTTTTGATCCTAATACTAATGTTATCGTCATCGCGGCCACTAATCGGCCGGATGTTTTGGATTTCGCGCTGCTTCGGCCCGGCCGTTTTGACCGCCGGGTAATTTTGGACGAGCCGGATTTGGCCGATCGCGAGGCGATTTTAAAAGTTCACGTTAAAAAGAAACCCCTGGGCAAAGAAGTAAGCTTAAAAAGAGTGGCGGAAAGGACGCCGGGTTTTACCGGAGCGGATTTAGCTAATCTCTTAAATGAAGCCGCGATCTTAGCCGCCATGAAGAACAAAAAAATTATTGACATGGACGATATCTTCGCTTCCATAGAAAAAGTTATGATGGGTCCGGAAAGAAAATCAAGGATTTTATCCAACAAAGAAAAGAAAATTACGGCTTATCATGAAGCCGGCCACGCCCTAGTCGCTCATTTTCTCTCTTCAATTGACCCGGTGCAGAAAATTTCCATTATTGCCCGCGGCCAGGCCGGCGGCTATACCTTGAAATTACCCTTAGAAGATAAGCATATGTATTCCAAGACTGAATATGTTGAGGAAATCGCCGTGCTCTTAGCCGGCTTCGTTACCGAGCAGGAAATTTTCGGCGAAGTTACCACCGGCGCCACTTCCGATCTGCGCCGCGCCACCGGTTTAGCCAGGAAATTAATTACTGATTATGGCATGAGTGATTCGCTCGGACCGCGCACTTACGGCGATAAAGAAGAGATGATCTTTTTGGGCCGGGAGATCCATGAGCAGAGAGATTATAGCGAAAAGGTGGCCGAGCAGATTGATAAAGAGATTTCCGGCTTTATTGATCTGGCCGTGTTGCGGGCTAAGGGTATTGTTAAAACCAAGCGCGAACTTTTAGAAAAAATCGTGGTTGAACTTATGGCCAAAGAAACTTTAGAAAAAGAAGAATTTGAAAAGATTATTGGAAAAAAGGTAAAGAATGTGGTATAATATTATTATCCCACAAATCTACAAATCGGCTACAAATAATACAAATAAATTATGGAGGAGGGAAAAGTATTATATAAAGATTTAAGTTATAAAATTGTAGGTATTTTGTTTGAAGTGTATAATGAACTAGGGTATGGGTATAAAGAGAAATATTACGAAAAAGCAATTATTGAATCCTTTAAAGAAGAAAAAATTAAATTTAAAAAGCAAGCGCCCTATAAAATATTATTAAAAGGCAAAATGATAGCCATAAATTATATTGATTTTATTATAGACGATAAAATAGTATTAGAGATTAAAAAGGGACATTATTTTTCTAAACAGAACTTGGAGCAAGTAAAACAGTATTTACAAGTTACCAGTTTAAAGTTGGCGATTTTAGCAAATTTTATGCCAAGCGGAGTTAAATATATTAGAGTTTTAAATCCCAACAATCTACAAAAATTAAATTCGTAATATTTGTAGCCGATTTGTAGATTTGTGGGGAAATTTAGAAATTATAATTAATTAAAAGGAGGTTGTATGCCATTTTATCGAAATATTTTAAAACAATCATGGAGATTAACCTGGCGCAATAAATATCTCTGGGTTTTTGGCGTTTTCGCCGCGTTTTTAGGCAATGGCGGCGAATTAGAGATTTTATTTAATAACCTGGGCGGCGATCCTGGCCAGGCGCTATTTCCGTCTTGGCAAAGAATCGCCTCAACCGGAGTATTTAGTTGGCATACCTACGCTAATATTGGCAATTTATTGAAGAACGATACTTTGAACATGATCATTTTTTTACTTATGGCCCTGCTGGTTTTAGCTTGCTTGGTATTTTTAGTTTGGCTGGTGATAGTTTCGCAGGCGGCTATAGTTAGCAATACGGCCGCGATTATAAAGCAAAAAAATAGAACTTTAAGAGATGGGCTGGACGCCGGCAGGCTTTATTTTTGGCCGGTCTTAGTTCTAAATATTATTATTAAAGCCGTGGTTTATATACTGCTTGCGGCTATCAGCTTGCCGGTAATTTTTTCTCCGGCCGGCTTAAGCGCCAATCTTTTTTATATTTTGGCCTTGATAATCGCCGTGCCGGTGGCGATAATTTTATCTTTTATCATGAAATATGCCATCGCTTATGTCATTATTTATAAGAGTAAAACCGGCCAAGCCCTTAAACAGAGCTGGCGGTTGTTTAAAGGAAATTGGCTGATCAGCTTAGAAATGGCGGTCATGCTGTTTTTTATTAATTTATTGGTTGGCCTAGCCGTAGTTTTGGCGATTTTAGCTTTAGCCGTACCCTTTTTATTCTTGGGTTTGATCTTCTATTATGCTCTGGCCGCGGTTGGCTCCTGGCTGATTGTCGCCCTAGCTTTCACCAGCTTCTTATTAATTGTCGTAGTCGTTGGCGCCGCTTTAGCGGTTTTCCAGATTGCTTCTTGGATTTCTCTGTTTATGGAATTGGATAAAAATAGGGGAGTGAGCAAATTAGCCAGAATAGTGAACGGCCTGATTAAGGCAAATTAAGCATATCTTCGCATATATTCAGCCCTTGACAAATTTAGTTTAATCAACTAACATAATTCATGTATTTAGAGTATGGCGCCTAAAAAAGCTATTATAATCGTTTTGATTCTTTTTTTAATTATGATCATGGTGTTTGCTTTTTTATATTTAAAAAAGCAATTAGCCAGCCCGGGCGATGAATTGATTAATGCCGACGCCGGGGTTAGACAGAATAATTCGGCCGGCGAAGTTAACGAGAATAAGCCGTTGCAACCGGCAGAAATAGTTGAGCAGAAAATAGACAGAATAATTGAAGAAGCCAAAAAAAATCCCACCCAAAACACGCCGGAGATGGTTAGACAAGAGGTTATTAGCACTATCAACGCCGAGATAATTAAACAAGAGCGAAGCAAGACGCCGGAGCAGAAAGCGGCTGATTTAAAAGCTCAAGAGGCGAGGCAAAAGATCATCGATCAGATTAATAATCAGCTTAGACAATAAATTAAGCAATAATCCGCTGTCCGCCTTTGCCGCTTGGCCAAGCCAAGGCGTAAAAAACAAGCAAAAGGAGGAATAATTTTTATTCATTAAAAATTTAAATTATGCGCGCAAACTCCAAAAATTTTAAGTTCTTTCTTTTGCTTATTGCCGCCATTATTTTAACTCTCGGCCTATCCATTTCTGGCCAATCTTTATTGGCCGAGTGGACCGCTCCTGTTAATAATCCGCCGGCTTGTATTATCGGCAATCCGGGTTGCGACGCGCCGGTTAATGTTAGCGCAACTCCGCAAATTAAAGCAGGCGCTTTATGGCTCAATACTAATGTTGTTTCGCCTTACGGCTTAATTGTCGAAAACGGCAAAGTCGGCATCGGGCTGGGAGCGGGGGTTTTTCCTGATGTTCAACTGCAGGTAAACGGCGGCGGCTTAACCGGCAGCGGAATTAATGATGTTCTTCGTCTTTCGGGCGGGACCATGACAACCGTGAATGACGCTACCGGCCTGCTCTTTATTCAGCGAGATGTCAATAATGACTATGGGGCGGCCATCCGCCTGGTCAACACGCAATCAACTCCAGCGTGGCTTAATCCGCGCCTGGATTTCGCCGTTCAGAACCCTGATACCAATACGCAGGCGAACATCGGGGTGAAGATGAGCATCTTAGGCAATGGCAACGTCGGCATCGGGACGACGGGGCCTTCAACAAAGCTGGAAGTTGCAGGTTCAACTGAGGTGCCTGCCCTAGGAACAGCCGGAGGGACTTTTAGTATTCAACGCAGCGATAATGCACTTGGCCTCTTTGCTGGAAGTAATGCTGCCGGTGATGCATGGATGCAGGTTCAGCGAACAGATTCTGCAAATGCTTATAATCTTTTGTTACAACCAAGAGGCGGCAATGTCGGCATCGGTACGGCCAATCCTAATTTTAGTTTGCATGTCCATAATCCCATCACCGGAGCTAACCTGCAATTGACCGATTATGCAAGCGGGGTAAGTCCTTTTGACGGACTTCGTATCGGTGTTGGCGCGAGTGGTGTTCCTAAGGAAGCTTGGCTTTGGTTTCAAGAAGATGGTGATCTTAAGTTTGGCACAAACAACGGTGAGAAGATGAGAATACTTTCCAATGGCAATGTCGGCATCGGCACGGCGAGTCCGAGCGAAAAATTGGAAGTTAGGGGTACGATTTGGGTATCGGAACTTACGCAGAATAAAACAATAGGGTATTTTTCTGGCGCTGGCGCCTCAACCCCGACGGTGGGCATTGAGAATGTAAATGGCGGTGGCGGAATAGCATTGAGGGTCAGTAACCTTGGGGGAGCTTTTGGCGATAGAAGAGCTGCAGAGTTTATTTCGGATGGCGGCGTTGCTGGTTATTTTAACTCAAATGGGGGGGCGACGGCGCTGATTGTTGATCAAGGAAATGTCGGCATTGGGACCGCGAATCCTGGGGCTAAATTAGAAGTCGCCGGGCAAGTTAAAATTACCGGCGGAACTCTGGGCGCGGGCAGGGTCTTAACTTCCGACGCTAGCGGCTTAGCTTCTTGGGTGGAGTCGGCCGGCGGCAGCCAATGGACAACCGCGACTCCAAACATTTATTATAATACCGGTAATGTCGGCATCGGGACGGCGGCGCCAAATGCGTCGTTACATATCAGTAACGCTAATCCGGCGCAACCTATGATGCAATTTACCGATACCTGGGTAAATGTTGGTTCACAAAATCGTATTATGTTGCAAGGTTATAATAGCTTCACATCATTTAATACTTGGAAAATATTGTCTGGTGGCGCCGGTTATTTCAGAAATGTTTTTGTCACCAATGATGGAGGCATAACCACCCCCATTAGGTTAAGCCCTACCAGTAATTCATATTTTAATGTGGCTGGCGCTAATATCGGTATCGGCACCGATAATCCCAACACTAAACTAAATATTTACGACAGCGCTAGCGGACCAATTATTAATTTGCAAGGATTAACTACAAATTACCGTGGCGTGAGAGTCGCCGATACGGCTAATGCGGAAAATTGGTTTAGCGGAGCTAACACTGCTAACAATTATGTTATAAGAAGATCTGGCTCTTTCGACGATATAACCATTAATTCTTTGGGCAATGTCGGCATCGGCACGGCGAACCCGTTATCTAAATTCAATGTTGAAGGAGATATTCGCGCCGGCCGCGCCATAGGAGGTAATTTTTTGGCGCAGGATTCCGGCGGGGCGGTAACTTCCGTGATCGCGGGATTGGAAGACGAAAATAGCTACATTAATAATGGCGGCAATTTCGGCATCGGCCTTAGTAATCCCGGCGCTTTCAAACTTAATGTGCAAGGGACCGCGCGTATTTCCGGCAATTTGACTGTGGGCGATTTAACTATTGCGGGCGCGGATGTGGCTGAAGAATTCAGCACGCCGGAGAACTATGAGGCCGGCACGGTTTTAGTTATGGGCGATAACGGCTATAGATCGGCCAAGGTTTCTTATCAGCCCTATGATCATACGGTGATCGGCGTAGTTTCCGATAACCCGGCGATTATTATGGGCAAAGCGGCCGGCGAAAATAAAGCCATCGTTGCCATCGTCGGCGTGATTAAGGTAAAAGTTACGGATAGCAATGGTAAAATCAGGCCAGGCGACCTGTTAACTACTTCCGCTACTGCCGGCTATGCCATGAAAGCCACCGAGAATAAAATAGGTACGATTATCGGCAAAGCGCTAGAGGATCTAAAGGGCGAGCGCGGTGAAATTATGGTTTTAGTAAATTTGCAATAATTAGCCAGTTCCGGATTTTATAGTAAAATAAAAAAAGTGTTTAATAGGTTTAATTTTAATAATATGACGCAAATTTTTAAAGCAAAAGGCAAAATTAAATTGTTTTTGTCCTTTTTTGTGGCAGTGGTTTTAACTTTGGGCTTGTCATTATCTTTGCAGTCGGTTTCAGCTTCTTTATTAATGACCAACGGTACGAGTGTTCAGTTTGGCAACTCTGGTTATAATTTAGGTACTGGCCAAAATTTAATTTATGAAGTATTGGGCACCAGTTCAAGCGGTACTGGTTCATTTGTTTTGTTTCAAAAACCCGGCGGGACAGATAAATTTAGAATTGATCATATTGGTAATGTTGCGGCGGCCGGCAATATAACCGCGGCCGGCCAAAATGTCTGCCGTCAAAATGGCGTTAATTGTTTGGTTGCGGCCTGCGGTTCCGGCCAATTTGTAACCGCCGTTGGTTCAAGCTTAACCTGCGCCACTCCGGCCGGCGGCAGCCAATGGACAACTACTGGCAGTGATATTTATTATAATACCGGCAATGTTGGCATCGGCGCGGCCGCGCCGGTGGCAAAACTTTATGTAGAGGGAACTTTTAGGGCCGGCTACGGTTCAGCGGTTATCGGGGACAATTCTGCCGCCTTTGGCGCTAATACAACGGCCAACGGGCGGGCTTCGGCCGCGTTTGGCAATTCCACAATAGCTAATGGAATTTATTCTGCCGCGTTTGGCTGGGACACAGAAGCCAATGGGTTAAACTCCGTCGTGTTTGGCAATAATGCAAAGGCCAACGGGGCTGATTCCGCCGCGTTTGGTATTAACACAATAGCCGAGGGCTGGATGAGCGCCGCGTTTGGTATTAACACGAGGGCTCAACCGTATGGTTCAATGGTCATCGGACGATATAATATTATTAGCGGAACAACAGATAGTTGGGTCGCGGCTGATCCGTTGTTCATTATCGGTAATGGCGCAGACGCGGCTAACCGCGCTAATGCTCTGACCGTGCTTAAAAATGGCAATGTCGGAATTGGAACATCGACGCCGGGAGCAAAATTAGAAGTCGCCGGCCAAGTCAAAATTACCGGCGGAACTCCGGGCGCCGGCCGAGTGCTTACCTCTGACGCTAATGGTTTGGCTTCTTGGGCGGCGCCGTCAGGCGGCAGCCAATGGACAACTACTGGCAGTGATATTTATTATAATACCGGCAATGTTGGCATCGGCACGGCCGCGCCGGCGGCCAGGTTAGATTTAGGCCAACTACCGGCTTCAACCGAAGGTTTAAGAATTAAAATTGGCGCGACGACTCCTTATCCGCCTTTTGTTATTGTTAAGGCAGACGAAACGGATGTTTTTATAGTGAGAGATGATGGTGGGGTTGGTATAGGTACAAGGTATACGTCAGCCAAATTGCAAGTGCAAGACGGCGCAGTGATGTTTAATGGGACTATTGGGGCAACCCCCCTGAGTTCAGGCGCAGGCACGCGCTTGATGTGGATTCCGGCTAAAGCGGCGTTCAGAGCCGGAGTCGTTTATGGCCTCCAATGGAATGATGAGAATATTGGTAATTATTCCACCGCGTTTGGTGTAAATACAACGGCCAGTGGGCAATATTCCACCGCGTTTGGTATAAATACAACGGCCAGTGGGGAGGTTTCTACTGCCCTTGGAAATCTTTCAACGGCTAGTGGGCAATCTTCCATCGCCTTTGGCCGAAACACAACAGCCAGCGCGGATTATTCCGCCGCGTTTAACTATTCAACAACGGCTAGCGGGATTTATTCCACTGTGTTTGGGAACGGTTCAACGGCCAGCGGGATTTCTTCCGCCGCCTTTGGCTCTTACGCGGCGGCCAGTGGAAACAATTCCGCCGCCTTTGGCGCTAGCACAATAGCCAGCGGGATTTCTTCCGCCGCCTTTGGCTCTCTTTCAACAGCCAGCGGGATTTCTTCCGCCGCCTTTGGCCGTTACACAACAGCTCAACCGTATGCTTCAATGGTGATCGGACAATATAACATTATTAGCGGAACAATAAATAGTTGGGTCGCAACCGACCCGTTGTTTGTGATTGGTAATGGCGCAGACGCGGCCAACCGAGCTAACGCTCTGACCGTGCTGAAGGATGGTAATGTCGGCATTGGAGCAGCAAGCCCGGCGGCCAGATTAGATTTAGGCCAACTGCCGGCTTCAACCGAAGGTTTAAGAATTAAAATTGGCGCTACCGCGCCTTATTCTCCTTTAGTCATTGTTAAGTCTGCCGGGACAGACGCTTTTAGAGTAAACGAAAATGGCAATGTCGGCATCGGCACGGCCGCACCCGGGGAAAAATTGGAAGTAAGCGGAAAAATTAAATTTAGTGCTGCCAACGGAATTACCATAACCACGGAAAACGACCAGGGCGGATTTAAGATAGGCAGTTCCGCGGCAACGGCGGGGTTTAGAATGCTGCCGTTTGGGAATAATCTTTGGTTTCAGAATACTTATTCCGCGGGCGATATTTATTTTTCCGCATTGAATGGAGTAGATTTGTCCGGGAATGTGATTTTTAAAATCACCGGCAATGCCGGCATCGGCGTGGCGGCGCCAAAGAGCAAGCTGCAGATTAATGGCGACATACAGATTAACAATGCAAACCATGTGGCCTGCGACAATGACCATCGAGGCGCGATAAAATACGAGAACGACAATTTTTATGGGTGCAGGACTACCGGCTGGGTTCAATTGGACAATTAGCAATAGTTTTGTAAATATCTCTTAATATAAACGGCTCCCCGCTAAAATTTAGCGGGGAGCCGACTAAAAATAACGCTATTATCAGCGTTATTTTTTGTGTAATTCATCTAAAATTGAACAAGGCGCGCTCCGCTCCCTATAAATTATTGGGTTGTAAAAAAATTAAAAAAATTGATGTTGACTTTTTAATAATTTTTTTTGCATAGATTGTTAAATTGATAAATTATTAATTAGTTATATATTTGTTTAACTTTAGCTAAATTTAATAAATTTTGTTAATTAGTGAATATATTAAATTTGCATAGTTTTTAAGAATGGCGTATAGTATAATATAATTATGCCAAATAAAGAGTTAATGACAATTAATCAGGCCTCGGGAATATTGGGGATTTCCATAGATACGTTACGCCGTTGGGATAAGAGCGGAAAATTACCAGCTATACGCCCTAAGAGTTCGGGCTACAGGTATTATAGTGGCGACCTATTGGCCGAATTGATGCCTAGGCTGGATATTTATAAATTGGTTCTAAGATGGGCAGGCAGTAAAACCGCGACCGAACCGTTGTCTGATTTTTATTGTTCCAACAGTTCAATTTTTCAGGCGCGGCTAGCTAGATTGGAAAGCGAACTTATTAGATCCGGCGCGTTAGCAGGTAATATTTCCTTACCGGCTTCCATTATTGGAGAAATCGGCAATAACGCGTATGACCACAATCTTGGCAACTGGCCCGATATTCCGGGAGTGTTTTTTATTTATAATATCAACCAAAGGCAAGCGGCGATTGCCGATCGCGGCCAAGGAGTTTTGGCTACCCTAAAAAAGGTCAGGCCTGGTTTAAAAAATGATCAAGACGGTTTAAGAACGGCTTTCACCGAAATAATATCCGGACGGGCGCCGGAAAACCGGGGCAATGGATTGAAATTTGTCAGAAAAATAGTTACGGATAAAAAGTATGATCTTTTATTTAAAAGCGGCCGGGCCGAATTAAGAATCAATAAGAAAAGCCATGGCCTAAACATAACTGAAGCGAAAATTTCTATTAACGGCTGTTTGGCGTTAATTAAGTTTTGCTAGAATAAATGATATGATAATCCAATTAAAAAAATTCGGTCTGACTTTAACTTCAAGGCAATTAGGCAAAGAAGCTTTGTTGGCTTTCGCGCCTTCTTTGTCCGGCGCCGGCAAAAAAGAAATCATTGAGGTTGATTTTGACGGGGTTAATACTTTTTCGCCGTCTTGGGGCGATGAGTTTTTAACGCCGCTGGTAAAAAAGTATGGCGCAAGATTTATTTTAAAGCGATCCGGTAATCCGTCAGTAGTCGCCACTTTGGAATTTTTGGAAGAAGTTAATGGTTACAAATTTAAGATTGAGTGATAGAATATGCGCACATTTGTCTCAAAGTCGTCGTCTTTCGCTGCCTTGTTCCGCTTTTCAAAACCGCACGAGATGCAACGATGGATAATAGTGTATTCTCCACCCCTTGTAAAGTGCGTATTTCTTAATAAAGAAACAACAGTTGAACTTACCACACAATAATCTAAATGTCAAGGTTTTCCACAGGTTTTTCCATGTCTTAAATTATATGTTTTTTAAGTCAAAAGAACAAGAAAACAGAATTAATTTAAATAAATCTATGGATAAAAAATCAAAAATATTATTAACCGCGTTATTGATTATAACGGTTGCCTTCATAAGTTACACATCTTACAAAATTCTGGTTAAGCAGGATTTTCAGGTTGTTAATATAGAACCGGCCGAAGAAGAGGGTGAGGACGCTTCTTTAGATGCGGTCGGGGCAGGTGACGAAGAAAACTCCACGGAACTAAATTCGGCAGACACCATAGACCCGGCCGTTGAAGTCGGCGCGGCAGAAACGGTTGAGGACAAAAAATAATTTTAAAAACCATGAGAACGCTAATGTTAAAAGGCAATCAATCAGCAAGGGCAATAAATTTTTTGACGAAATAATCATGGGCCTTACCAAGAGCGATTATAAAAAATTAGTGATAAGTTGGCGTAAGAATAAACTTTGTTAAAAGTAAAATATGGGGGATGTCAAGATAGAACCCAACGCATTGCGCGAGGCATGGTGTTAATCGTATCAATATGATACGATTAAATAGGATAAATGATACGATAAAATATGATTAAAATAGACCAAAAACGACAAAAAATTATTAAGCTAATGCTCGGGGGGCAGGTTTTACCGTCTTCCAAAATTCATCAAGAGATAAAAACGGCGGGCGAAGATATTTCTCCGGTAACCGTAAAAAGAATTTTATCGGAGATGGCTAAGATCGGATTGCTAGAAAAAAGCGGCGCCGGACGCTCAACCGGCTATAATATCAGCGTCAAAGGCAGAATTTCGGCCGAGGTTGATGCTAAAGAATATTGCAGTACTGAACCGGACAAACGTTTAGGTCTGAAACAATATAATTTTAAGTTATTGGAAAATATTCCCAAAGATATTTTTAGTCCGGAAGAGTTAAAAGTTTTGCATGAAGCCACTGCCGAATATCAGAAGAGGACCGAAGATTTATCGCCGGCGATTGAAAAAAAAGAGTTGGAGCGGTTAATCATTGAATTATCCTGGAAGTCATCTAAAATTGAAGGCAATACCTATACTTTGCTGGATACGGAAAAATTGATTTTAGAGAATAAAGAAGCGCCCGGGCACGACCGGAAAGAGGCGCTGATGATTTTAAACCACAAAGAGGCCTTTAACTATGTCCGCCAGCAGGCCGGTACATTTAAAACATTGACTCGCAAGAATTTGGAAGAGCTGCACGCAATTTTAGTTAAGGGTTTAAGCGTGGAGTTGGGTTTAAGGAAAAGGCCGGTAGGGGTTCTAGGTTCAATTTATCGGCCGCTGGATAATGTCCAGCAAATTTTAGAAGCCGTGGAAGCTTTAAGCCGAGCAGTGGCAAAAATGGCCGATCCTCATGCTAAAGCTTTGATGGCCATTCTAGGGTTAAGCTACATCCAGCCCTTTGAAGACGGCAATAAAAGAACCTCGCGTCTTTTGGCTAATGCCATACTTTTAGCATATGGTCGCGCGCCTCTGTCTTACCGCAGCGTTGACGAGAATGAATATCGCGAAGCTGTTTTGGTATTCTATGAGCTTAACTCCCTTATGCCGTTTAAGAAAATATTTATTTCTCAGTGTGAATTCGCGGCTAAGAATTACGCGGTGAAGTGAGTTTCTATTAACTTGGCCGGAAATTTAAGGGTATTTTTAAGCGGAATAGGGTTGGTTGACTTAACTTCTTCTCCATAATTATCGTATTTTTATTTTCTGCGCTATCATTTTTACGACATTATGTTTATGCGGTTTAGGCTTTCCCGGGTGGCCTTTATCCAGTATCATTTTTTCTTCGTAAGAAATAATATTAAAATCCGAGAATATTTTTTTTAATTCCTGCGGTTTGAAGAAACAGCGACTATCAATAGCCGCTGTTTTAGCAGTAAAACCGGAGATTATAATATATCCTTCTTTTTTTATGGCTTTTTTAATTTCTTTAATTAATTTCAACGCATCTTTTTTAAACAAAAATTGCAGGGAATTAAAAGCATTGATAATGGTATACTTATTTTTTTCAATTTTAAAGATTTTAATGTTTTTACAAAGCAAATTAATATCAGATATAGATAACTTTTCGACCTTAACAGATTCTTTAATTTTTTTAATGCCTTCTCGCGAGTTATCTACGGCGGTTACTTTAAATCCGTTTTTAAGCATAAATAAAGAATCACGGCCTTGACCACAGCCCAAGTCTAAAAATTCCGAGCCAGCTTCTGCCTGGTTATAGATTTTTTGTAAAAGTTCGTTTGGGTCATCGCCCCAAACATTGCTATTGTTTTTATAGATTTTATTGTATTTCATATTAAGGTGGTAGAATATCTTTTTTATTTGCTATTTAGCGCTTTCTTTATTAGTTCAGTATTATTAACGGAATTATAAAATTTGACCTGATTAATCTTTTTTATCTCAACCCATTCTGGCCTGCCGATATATAGCTTTTCTAATTTTGTCGCGTTGTCTATAGACAATCTGCCGCTTATTTTTTTAACAAGATAGTAGATTAAGATGGAGTTAAATGGTCCTTTTTGAATCCGGCCGACAAAAAAAGAGGAACTAACATCAATCAGTTTAACCGGTCTTATCTTTAAGCCAGTTTCCTCATTGAACTCTCTAATTAATGCTTGCTCAACGGTCTCACTAATTTCAATTCCACCACCGGGGAAATCATAGCCGTCCCATTGTTTAGATAAAAGAACTTTGCCTTTTTCAATTAAAAGGCCGTAAACCGACGGTCGAAATTTTAATTTTTGAGAATCAAATAAATACTTTTTACCTAATACATCGTAACAGATAGATATAGTTGCTTTCGGTTGGGACTATAAATTGGCGTACAAGTTGCGGCGAAAAAAATTTAATTATACTGACGATGAGATTTTGGACGTAATATTCCCCAAAAAAATATTTCGATATGATAAAAGACCAAAATTAGTTATTGTGCCGCATCATATAGCTCATGCCGCTAGCGTATTTTTTACTTCCGGTTTAAAGAAAGCGGCGATTTTAGTGATAGATGGCCAAGGAGAAGATTCTTCTACCTCAATAGCCTATGGAGAAGATAAAACAATTAAAGTTTTAAAATCTTTTCCCATCCAAAGCTCTCTCGGTTATTTTTATGAAGCTGTTAATAAATATATAGGATTCCATTATTTTGACAGCGGGAAAACAATGGGATTAGCCCCATATGGTAAATCCATTTTCAATTTTAAAAATATTAAACTTGGAAATTCCGGATATAACATAGTGTTACCGCGTAAATTGAAATATAGCCCAGAACATTTAGACGAACAAGAAACTCTTGTAAATTTATGGCATAAAAAAATAAAAGAATTTATCAATCAACCAAACAGCATTAAATACGAGTTTGAAAAATCTAAAAACAGAATAATTTCAAAACTAGAAATACCTCAAATATATAAAGATTTCGCTACTTCGGCACAAGCAGTTTTAGAAAAAGCCATTGATCATTTAGCAATCCTTGCCGTTAAAATGACCGGATGTAACGACTTATGTATTTCGGGTGGCGTGGGATTAAATTGCGTTGCCAACGGCAAATTATTATATAATCCCCTCGTTAAAACTCTTTATATCTTCCCGGCCGCCAATGATGCGGGCGTAAGCGCGGGGGCTGCTTTATATGCCTCTGCCTTGTATGACAAAAATGCAGACTTCTCCCGGCTAGAACATATTTATCTGGGGCCACACTATGCTAATCGCCAAATAAGGAAAATATTAAACGAAAGTAAAATAAGATATAAAATATCGAATAATATTTGTAAAGAAACAGCTTGCTTATTAGCAAAAAATAAAATAATCAGCTGGTTCCAGGGGAAAATGGAGGTCGGCCCTCGGGCTTTAGGTAATAGGAGTATATTAGCAAGTCCTTTAAAAAAAGCTATGTGGAAAAGGGTTAATATAATTAAAGGAAGAGAATTATGGAGGCCGTTTGCTCCGAGCACTCTCGAGGAATATAAAGATGAATATTTTGAGAATGCTCAATCTTCTCCTTTTATGCTAAAAACTTTTCGGGTTAAAAAAAATAAACAATCATTAATCCCTGCCGTGGTACATATTGACGGCTCTACGCGACCTCAAACTGTTTCTAAAAAAACAAATAAAAAATTATGGTTACTAATTAATGAATTTTATAAGATTACAGGCGTTCCGGCTCTTCTCAACACTTCATTTAATAGATTTGGGGAACCAATAGTTTGCACTCTTCAAGATGCTATGGCTATGTTTTATAATAGCGGTTTAGATTATTTAGTTATAGACAATTTAATTATTTCAAAAGAAAATAAAAAATAAGTCTTACCATAAAATTTAGGTAGTCTGCCAAGACATAAGCATTGGCATAAAATTTTAGAAGCCAGCGGACAAAAAAGTAAAGGATAACATCAAATAGAGAAATTGGCTTTATTTTCAAAAAAGTGCTAAAATAAAATCAGTTAATCCTAAAATGAGAAAAAGTAAGATATGATGTTTATCCAAACCTAGAAAGTAAAATTATAGAAGATACTCCGGCGATTATCCCTATAATTTCATAAATATTCAAGTGCTCTTTAAAGAATAAAACACCAACTATGGTAAGGGCTACAACCGTAGTAACTCCATAAATAACCCCGAGCGTACTCAGTTTTATGTGTTTCATTACAAAAAACCAACCTATTGCCGTTGAAGCATATACCACAAAACCGATTATAAACAATTTTAAATCAACATACTTAATTTCACTATTGCCAGACAGTTTTATAAAATAATCTCCTAAGACACCGACTAAACTTAATCCAATTACTATTAACGATGCATTAATTATACTCATAAAATTTATTCATTAACTAAGTAACTTATGATATAATTATAGTACATTTGTTATGAATGGTAAACAAAAACATAAAAAAATATATAAGGATAAAAGTAATATTGATGGCAATGGAATTTTTGCTAAAAAAGATATAAAAAAAGGCGAAATTATAGCTTTGATAAAAGGACCAATTATAAACCATGCCGTAGTTGATAAAAAGACTTCTTCTGCCGGACCTAATTGGATTGGTATAGGTAAAAACAAATGGATCGATCCTAAAGTAATCTTTAATCATATTAATCATTCCTGTGATCCAAACGCCGGGATAAAAGGGTCTAAAACTGTAGTTGCTTTGAGAAATATAAAAAAAGGAGAGGAAGTTTTAATTGATTATTCCATAACCGAGGAAGACGCTCTATGGGAACTGCCTAGAAGATGTAAGTGCGGGAGTAAAAAATGCCGCAAAATTATAAAATCAATTCAGTTTTTGCCTAAAGAGGTGTTTAATGGCTATTTACCATATATATCAAAATATTTTCAGCAAGTTTATATTAAATATCATAAAAACAAAAACAATGGGAAATAAGTCAAAAAAATTCATAGTCATTTTTATTATTTTGGTATTTTTATCAATAGTTTTTTCGTATTATACTTTTGTGATTAAAGAAAATTTTGAAATTTTTACGGATGAAAAAGCATTTAATGAAGCCTTGTTAGAAGAATAATTATATGGAAACATCAATTCAAACATTCGTAGAGATGTGTCAATGGGATACTGCAAAATTTTTAATTATCTCTGATAATGTTTTTGCGCCTCTTATATATTATTCTCACTTTTTTGCTTTGATACCCTCTTTTTTTATAGGTTTAATTATTTTTTTAAAAGATAGGAAGTCTTTAATAAGCCAAGTTTTATTTTTTATTACCACAACTTTTTCATTATGGGTATTTGCTGATCTTGTCTTATGGGCAAATGAAAAACCTGGCCTTATAATGTTTTTTTGGTCATTACAAGTCATTATTGAGCCGATAATTTATGCTGCCTGTGTTTATTTCATTTACATATTTATAACCAAAAACGACATAAGTCTTAAAAAAAAGTTAGGTATCACAGTTTTTCTTATACCAACCATTCTTTTTGCATCAACGAAATTTGCACTCCTCGGATTTGATTTAAGTAATTGTTATCGAGAAACAACAGAAGGGCCACTTACTTTATATGGATATGGTATTGAGATTATTTACACATTATGGATACTATTTTTTACATTCCGTAAATCTTGGGATGCAACAAGAGGAGAAAAAAGGCAGATCATTTTTATTGCGACAGGTATAATATTATTTTTACTTAGTTTAACTTCTGGAAATATCATAGGGAGTTTGACTGAAAACTGGACCTTAGCGCAGGCTGGTCTTTTTGGCATGCCAATATTCGTAGCATTTTTAGCTTATATGATTGTGAAATTTAAAGTGTTTAACATAAAACTAATTGGAGCACAAGCGCTTGTGTTTGCCCTTGGATTTTTGGTACTTGCCATATTATTTATAAGAAAGATTGAAAATGTCCGGGTGGTGGTAATTTTAACTTTATTATTTGTAATCGCCTTGGGCTATGCTCTGGTTAGATCCGTTAAAGTTGAAGTCCAGCAGAGAGAAGAACTGGCCAAACTTAATGTTGATTTGCAAAATCTCTTAAAGCAAAGGGAAGCCCTGGTGCATTTAGTTACCCATAAAGTTAAGGGCTCATTTACCAGATCCAAATACATTTTCGCCGAATTGCTGGAAGGCGCTTTCGGCGTTATTTCGCCGGAAATGAAGGACATAGCGGAAAAAGGTTTACGCTCGGATAATGAAGGCATTAAGACGGTTGACTTGGTTTTAAGCGCGGCCAACCTGCAAGGCGGCAAAGTTAAATATGACATGAAACCGATTGATTTTAAGAAGCTGACCGAGGAAATTGTTAATAGTAAAAAAGAACAGGCCAGTCAGAGAGGCCTGAAATTAAAGGTCGAAATTAAAGCTGGCAGTTATAATATTTTGGGCGATGCCCCTTGGCTTAAAGAGGCGGCGCAGAGTTTCGTGGACAATGCTTTAAAATACACTTTGCATGGCAGCGTGACCGTCGGCCTGGAGAAGCGAAACGATAAAGTTATTTATTCCGTTAAAGACACTGGAGTGGGGCTTACCGCTGATGACAAGCAGAATCTTTTTAAAGAAGGCGGCCGAGGCCAGGACTCGTTAAGGATTAATGTGGACTCAACCGGCTATGGATTGTATTCGGCCAAAATGGTTATTGAAGCGCATCAGGGCAGATGCTGGGCCGAATCGGCAGGCCAGGACAAGGGCAGTACTTTTTTCTTGGAATTGCCGAGACGGGGTTAAATAGCATCAAACACCAAAACAATCTCCCTAACCCTCCCGCATCAAGCGCGGGACAGGCTCTTTATCAGAGGGGAAATAAAAAATAGGCGTCTTGAAAAGACGGCCTGTTTTTTTAAATTTGCCGATTATCCGATCCACGGCTAAAAAATTATTTTGACGATTACAAAAATTTGTATTATTCGGCTGCTTTTAGTATAATATCAGTATGAAAACAACCAATCCGCCGACTGGCAGGCAAAAATTTAAAATCGCTAAAATCGCTAAAAGATTTCAATTAAAATTGATTGTTATTTTTGGTTCTTTTGCTGATGGGAAAAATAGAAAGGATAGCGATTTGGACATTGCGGTTTTGGGATTTAAAGAAGTTTCTTTTAAAGAGCAAATCGGTTTAACAAATGAATTGTCCCATCTTTTTAGCAAAAATGTTGATTTATCGGTTTTAAATAAGGCCAATCCGCTATTGCTTTTCGAGGCCAGTAAGAAGCCGATTCTACTCTACGGCAGCCGGGAAGAATTTTTGAAATTTAAACTTTACGCTTTTAACGCCTATAACGATTACGCCCCGTATTTTGCCATGGAAAAAAATTTGAATAAAAAAATAATCAGCGCTTATGCCAATTGATAAAAAACTTATCAGTCGAAAAATAACTTTGATAAATTACGATGAAATTGACGCCAAGAAAGTTTTCGCGGCCATGGTAGCTTGCCTAAAAGATGTTCCGAAATATCTAAAAAATATCGTTAAGTCCCTAGGTTTATAAAAAATATGGACAGCACCGATTATGGTTTTTCCACGACCAAGATAGTTGTGGAAGCGCATCAAGGCAAGGGCTGGGAAGATATGGAGGTGGGCCAGGGCAGTATTTTTTATGTGGAGCTGCCGCTGGCGTAAAAATAAGCAGTATAATATGAATTGCCAACATTTCAAAAACTTCTTTTTATTTACTGCGGCCGTTATTTTAATTTTGGGCCTATCCATTTCTTTCCAATCGCTGCTGGCCGCCTGGACGGCGCCTTCAGTTAATCCGCCGACTTGCGCTAGCGGCAAGCTGGGCTGCGACGCGCCTTTAAATATCGGGCCGTTGGCGCAAACTAAATTAGGCGCGCTACGAATTGTCAATCAAAATTATCCGGCCAGCCCTTATGGCCTAATTGTTGAGAACGGTAACATCGGCATCGGCACAGCCGGGCCTGACAACAAGCTTACCGTCAACGGCGGCGGCTTAACCGGCAGTGGAATTAATAATGTTTTTCGTCTTTCGGGCGGGACCATGACCAGCGTGAATGACGCTACCGGCTTGCTTTTTATTCAGCGAGATGCCAATGATGACTATGGAGCCGCTATCCGTTCAGTCAACACGCAATCAACTCCCAATTGGCTTAATCCGCGTTTGGATTTTTTTGTTCAGAACCCTGATACCAATACGCAGGCGAACATCGGAGTAAAAATGAGCATCTTAGGCAACGGCAATGTCGGTATCGGCACAACCAATCCGTCGTCTAAACTGGAAGTGGCCGGCCAAGTTAAAATCACCGGTCCCTTAGCTGGTTTAGCCATTTCTGGACAGATTTTTGATCATCAGACAGATAACTTTTTTTACCTTAATTCATTTGACGGCCTGCAGCTGCGCGTTAACAGCAATGGCGGCGCCGCTAATTTTCAAATTAATAATAGCTCCAACAGCACGGTTTTTACGGTTACCAACGCCGGCAGAATCGGCATTGGCACGACCAGGCCCACGGACGTTACTAAGCTGGATGTGATCGGCAAGGTGCGGATCGCGGATGGGACCGAGGGCGCGAATAAGCTCTTTGTTTCCAGCCCGGAAGGGATCGGTTCGTGGCAGAAGGCCTTGCCGGAGATGTACTTTGATAAATGGTGCAGCGCGGACGGCACGACTTGCCTAACGCTGTTTGAATTGATCAATCGGCTGAACAACCCGCCGCAGCCGACTACGATCATTAACACTTCTTATGCTTGGGTTTATGGCGCTTGGAGCGGCTGGATTAACGTTGACGACGAGGATTGCTACGGACGGCCGTGCGTCTGGCAGTACCGCACGCGGAGCGTTACCTGCGTCGGCGACCAGAGCGGAACAATTGTCGCTAATGCCTATTGTTCGGGCGTGCCAGATCCTGCCTATGAGCGGCGGAGCGGCTCGTGCGGCAAGGTTATGTATATTGGCGGGCAGCCCGTTAATTGCCCATAGTATAAACAGCGGAAGCCATAAAATTATTATGATCTCATATTTAAAAGGGAAAATTAAGCATAAAGCCGCTGGCTTTGTAATTTTAGAAGTAAGTAATATCGGCTATCAAATTTTTGTTGCCTCTTTGCTTCACGCCGATTTGAATCTAGGCCAGGATTTTGAATTTTGGACCCACCAGCAGGTGCGCGAAGACGGTTTAAATTTATACGGTTTCAGCCGGCTGGAAGAGCTGGAATTATTTGAAATGCTGATAGGTATTTCCGGCATTGGTCCGAAATCGGCCCTCGGCATTATGTCAATCGCCACGGCGGCTGATATTAAGGAATCAATCGTGCGGGGCGATCCGGCTCTCTTAACTAAAGTTTCCGGCATCGGCCGGAAGACCGCGGACCGAGTGGTTTTGGAATTAAGGGAAAAAATTAGCAAGTTAAGTTTCAAAGATAATAAATTAACCAGAGGCGGCTTGGGTTCAAGCGACGAAATAGACGCTTTAATGGCCTTGGGTTATTCTTTGTCGCAAGCCAGAGAGGCCTTAAACGGAGTAGAGGCGAAGATAAAAGACAGCGGGGAAAGAATCAGGCAGGCGCTTAAAAAAATGGGGAAATAAAAAAATTATGCAAATAATTGAAATTACGGATAAAAAACAATTAAATGATTTTGTCAGCTCGCAAAAGATGAGTCAGTTTTTGCAGTCCTGGCAATGGGGCGAGTTCCAGAAAAAAGTCAGCGGCATAATTTGGCGGATTGGCGCGGTAGAGGACGGCGAACTTAAGGCCTCGGCTAAGTTGGTAAAAAAGCAATTGCCCATGGGCAGAAGTTATTTTTATTGCGGCCGCGGGCCGGTTTTTAAAGATGGAGTTTGGCATGACGCGGCCGGTAATATGTTGCTTAACGAGATTAAGAGATTGGCCCAGGAAGAAAGTATTATGTTTTTGCGCTTTGATCCGACTTTTTCCGTTGCTAATTTTAAATATCCGCTAATTAAAACCATTGATGTTCAACCGTCTAAAACCGTTATCTTAGATTTATCTTCGAGCGAAGAAGAAATTTTAAAGAAGATGCATCAAAAGACCCGCTATAATATTAGATTGGCGGAGAAAAAGGGCGTAAAAATCGTCGAGTCGGGCGCGGCCAGATTTGAAGAATTCTGGCAGCTTTTAGTTTCCACCGGCGACAGAGATGAATTTAATTTGCACGGCCGCAGCTACTATCAGGAAATGTTAAAATTTGACAGTAATTTTGTAAAATTATTTTTTGCCGAATCTGAAGGCAAGTTATTGGCCGTGAGTTTAGTTGTTTTCTTCGGCGATATGGCTACTTATATTCATGGCGGTTCAGCTAACGAAAATCGCGAGGTCATGGCGCCATACGCCCTGCAGTGGCAGATGATTAAGTTAGCCAAGCAAATGAATTATAAATATTATGATTTTCACGGCGTTGATGAGGTTAAATGGCCGGGAGTGACTCGTTTTAAATTTGGCTTTGGCGCAAAACAAGCAGATTACCCGGGAACATTTGACTTAGTCTATGATCAGGGCTGGTATAATATTTATAAGATGGTGAGAAAAGTTAGGCGAACATTTTAGAAAATTTAAAGTTTAAGATTATTTATAATGGCAAATAACTAATGTCAAATCAAATCTAAATGTCAAATTTCAAATGTCAAAAAATTAATTAATTTGTCATTTAGTTATTTGACATTGATTTGGCATTTGTCATTGGATATTTGTCATTTTTTAACTTTTTATTTATACATTATTTATGGAAAAATCGTTGCATATTATAAAGAAATACATCCCGGTTAAATTGTTTGTCGCCCTACAGCCGGCTTATCATTGGTTATTTAGCGCCTTAGCCGCCGCTTGGCACGGCTGGCCCAGCCGCAGGTTGATTGTGATCGGCGTCACCGGCACTACGGGGAAGACCGCCAGCGTTTATTTAATGGCTAAAATGCTGGCCGCGGCCGGATATAGGACCGGTTTTACTTCAACGGCGATGTTTAATGACGGCCGAAACGAATGGTTAAATGATAAAAAGATGACCATGGCCGGCCGGTTCTTTACCCAGGCAATGTTAAAGAAAATGGTCAAGAATAATTGTCAGTATGCCATAATTGAAACCACTTCCCAGGGCGTTCTGCAATATCGCCATCGTTTTATTAATTATGACATCTTGGTTTTCACCGGCCTTTATCCGGAGCACATTGAAGCTCATGGCAGCTTTGCCAATTATAAGCAAGCTAAAGGCAAATTATTCGCGCATCTCAAAAACTGTAAAACCAAGTATGCCGACGATAAGAAGCAAGTAATAAAAGCGGAGAATGGTTTTAAAAAAATAGAAGCCAATCGCGTGAAGAAGACGATTATCGCTAACGGCGACGACGAGCAAGCTGATTATTTTTTGGATTTTTGGGCGGAGAATAAGTATGCGTACGCGCGGGGAAATAAACCAATCAAGAATTTAACAATTGATAGATTAGTATGGTATGGCGAGATTGCTTCTAGTGGCGATGGCGTGAGTTTTAAAATAGATCAGACGGAAATAAAATTAAATTTGTTGGGCGAATATAACGCGGCTAACGCCATGACCGCGGTTTGCCTCGGACTTAGCCAGGGGATAGAACCGGCAGAAATTAAAACCGGCTTGGCAAAAGTTAAATCAATTCCCGGCAGGATGGAATTAATAAGAAATGAGCAATCGTCTTTTACCGTGGTGATAGATTATGCCTTTGAGCCCGAAGCTCTAAAAAAGATCTACGAAACAATCTTAAAATTAGATCATCATAAAATAATTCATGTTCTCGGTTCGGCCGGCGGCGGCCGAGACGTGGCGCGCCGACCCAAGCTAGGTCAGTTAGCCGGAGAGAAAGCTGATTTGGTAATTGTAACTAACGAAGATCCTTACGACGACGACCCAAAAATAATTATTGATCAGGTAGCCATGGGCGCGGCCAACGCGGGCAAAATTCTGGACAAGAATTTATTTAAAATAGAGGATAGAAGAGAAGCCATTAAAAAATCCTTAACGCTGGCGCAAACCGGCGATATAGTTTTAATTACCGGCAAGGGCTGCGAGCAGGCGATTTGCGCGGCCGGTGGCGTCAAGATTCCCTGGGATGATAGAGAGGTGGTTAGAGAGGAGTTGAGGCGTTTAACTCATAACTCATAACTCATAACTTTGAGTTACAGTTATGAGATGTGGGCTATGAGATTTTGGCTTGTGGATAATTTTCTATTAGAGAAAGTTAGATCGTGATAATAAGAGATATTATAGCTAAGATTAAGCAAAATTAATTACTCTTGAATAATTTCATAAAATTACTTTAAAAATCCTTGACAAGCCGGGCAATTGTTGTTAGTATTTAATAAGTTTTTAGCCGAATAACATTTGAATAGTTTTTCCCTCAAATGTCATTTAACTAAAATTTACGAGTGAAGAAAATCAAAACGGCTCCGCCAAGATTGAATAAAGCGGAAAAGGAAGGTTGTGTCTAGCCGTTTTTTTGTTATCTATTTTAAAAATCCCCTGCGACCATCTCAATATATTTTAAATCTAAAATAAGTGCGAATTTACTTCATCAATTAAATATTTCATTTTAATCAACGCCAACCGACAGTTTGAGATTTTTTGTTTTTTGCAAATATAACCCCTCCTAGCCTCTCTTGTCAGCCGTAGCAGCCTGGCAGGCCAGGGGAGCATAATAAAAAAATATGACCACTAAACCTAAGTTAGAGTTAGCGGGCAGAAAATTTTTTAATGAAACAAAAGTGGCAATTGATTTGCCGGATTTAATTGAAATCCAAAAAGATTCTTACAATTGGTTTTTGCGCGAGGGACTGGCTGATTTGTTCCAGGAGATTTCTCCGGTGACTGATTTTATCGGCCGCAACCTCGAATTATCTTTGGAGGATTATTATTTGGATGAGCCGAAATTCGACGAAAGCGAAAGCAAGTCTAAAAACATTACTTATGAATCCTCGCTAAGAGTCAAGGCCCGCTTGACCAACAAAAAAACCGGCCAGACGGTTGTGCAAGAAGTCTTCTTAGGTGATTTTCCTTTAATGACCAAGAACGGCACTTTTATCGTTAACGGTATTGAAAGAGTGGTGGTTTCCCAGCTGATTAGAAGCGCTGGCGTTATTTTTACCTCGGAATTTATTAAGGGCAAGAAATATTACGGCGCCAAAGTCATACCTAACCGCGGCGCTTGGCTGGAAATTGAAACTGACATGAATAATGTAGTCTGGGTGAGAATAGACAGAAAGAGAAAAGTGGCCATCACTTCTCTGTTCAGGGCTTTTGGCTATTCAACGGACGAGGAAATAAAAGAGCTTTTCAGCGGCCAAGCTAAAGATCTAAAAACGGCTTTGACAGAGGAGGGGAAAACCGAGTTGAGCTTTATTGAAGCGACTCTAGCTAAGGACGCGGCTAAAAATGAAGCCGAGGGCCTGAAAGAAGTATATAAGAGGATCAGGCCTGGCGATTTGGCTACTACCGACAATGCCCGGCAATTAATTCATTCCATGTTTTTTAGGTTTGACCGTTACGATTTTGATCGCGTCGGCCGCTATAAGATGAATAAAAAATTTGGCTTGGATGTTCCTAACGATAAAGCCAACCGAGTTTTAAGAAGAGAGGACTTGGTGGCGATTGTTAAAGAAGTCATTCGCCTGAATATCACCCAGGAGAAAGAAGATGACATTGATCATTTAAGCAACCGCCGAGTTAGAGCGGTTGGCGAATTGATTCAAAATAAATTTAGGGTCGGCCTGGCTCGCATGGAAAGAATTATCAGAGACCGGATGAGTATTATGGATATAGATAGTTTAACGCCGAATAAACTAATTAACGCGCGGCCGGTCATCAGCGTGGTTAAGGAGTTTTTCATGTCAAGCCAGCTCTCCCAGTTTATGGATCAGACCAATCCTTTAGCCGAGCTGGAGCATAAGAGGCGTCTCTCTGCTATGGGACCGGGCGGATTAACTAGGGAACGGGCCGGTTTTGAAGTTCGCGATGTGCACGCGACCCATTACAGCCGCATTTGCCCGATTGCCACTCCGGAAGGCCCGAATATCGGGCTGGTCGGGCACTTAGCTAGTTTCGCCCGGCTGAATAGCTATGGTTTTATTGAAGCGTCGTATCGGGTAGTTCTCCATGATATTGATAATAAGCCGGAGATTAGCGAAGGTAAAACCGCGCGGGAAGATATTTATGAGATTAAGGGTTCTTCGGCAAGTTCAGGACAGGCGAAACAAGGCAAACTGATTATTAAGGCCGGAGAGGTAATTGATAAAAAGACAGCCCGCGAACTTAAAGAAAAGCTGCCTCATGTTACCATACCGATCGCGCCGGTTTTAACCGATGAAATTATTTATCTTGATGCTTTTGAAGAAGAAAAATATATTACTACCGCCGCCACTACGCCGATTGACGCGGCCGGCCATTTTACGGTCCTAAAAGCTGAAGTCAGAAAATACGGCCGGCCGGCCATGGAAGTGGTGGAAAAAATAGATTTAATCGGCGTAGCGCCGAATCAAATAGTTTCCGTGGCTACTTCTCTAATTCCGTTTCTAGAACATAACGATGGTATTCGAGCTTTAATGGGAACTAACATGCAACGGCAGGCCGTACCTTTGATTACCAGTGAAGCGCCAGTCGTTGGCACCGGCGTGGAAAGGCGGGCCGCGACCGATTCGGGCCATATTATTTTGGCCGAAACTGACGGTGAGATTGTTAAGATGGATGGCGGCGCCATAGAAGTTAAAGACAAGACGGGTAAAATAAGCAAGTATGTTTTAAATAAATTTCTCCGTTCCAACGCTTCAACTTGCATTAACCAAAGACCGATTGTTAATCGGGGAGATAGGATCAAGCCGGGAGACGTTTTAACCAACAGTTCGGCCGTTGATCACGGCGAATTGTCGCTCGGGCGCAATGTCCTGGTCGCTTTTATGAGCTGGGAAGGCTTTAACTATGAAGATGCCATAATTATTTCCGAACGGCTGATAAAAGAAGATGTTTATTCTTCTATTCACATAGAACATTATACGATTGATGTCCGCGACACCAAGCTTGGTCCGGAATTAATCACCAACGATATACCCAATATTAGCGAGGAAAAATTGAAAGATTTGGATGAGCGCGGCATTATCCGCGTCGGCGCCGAAGTTTCTTCTGGCGATATTTTAGTCGGTAAGATTACTCCCAAGGGCGAAACTGAATTATCGGCTGAAGAAAAACTCTTGCGGGCGATTTTCGGCGAGAAAGCCAAAGACGTTAGAGATTCATCGCTCTACTTAGAGCATGGCGAGCACGGCAAGGTGGTTGATATCAAGATTTTTTCTCGAGAAGACGGCGACAAGCTGTCCGCCGGAGTCATCCAGTCCATTCAGGTGACGGTGGCTAATTTGAGAAAAATCCAGATTGGCGATAAAATGGCCGGCCGGCACGGCAATAAAGGCGTTATTTCCAGAATTGTGCCGGTTGAAGACATGCCTTGCCAAGCCGACGGCACGTCGATTGATATAATTTTGTCGGCCTTGGGCGTAATTTCCAGAATGAACCTGGGCCAGCTCTTAGAGACGCATTTGGGTCTGGCCGCTAGAAAATTGAATTACCAAGTAGCCGTGCCGTCATTAAACGGCATCTCTGAAGAGCAAATTAAAGACGAGCTTCAGAAAGCCGGCCTGCCGACCGACGGTAAAGTTGCTCTTTTTGACGGCAAGTCCGGCGAGCCGTATGATAATAAGATTGTGATTGGCGTCCAATATATGCTGAAACTGAATCATATGGTGGAAGATAAGATGCACCAACGGTCAATCGGCCCGTATTCCTTGATCACCCAGCAGCCCTTAGGCGGCAAAGCCCAATTCGGCGGCCAGCGCTTTGGCGAAATGGAAGTTTGGGCTTTAGAAGCTTATGGAGCGGCGCATTGCCTGCAGGAGATTTTAACCATTAAATCGGATGATGTGCCGGGCCGGAGCAAGGCCTATGAATCGATTATTAAGGGCGAACCGATCAGAAAGATAAACGTTCCGGAATCTTTTAATGTCTTAGTCAGGGAATTAAAGGGCCTGTGTTTGGATGTGGAGCTTATGCAGGGTGGCCAAGTAATAGATTTGGAACGGCAGGGGAATGATAAGCCCATGGCGGAAGGGGAGAGAAGAGAGGGCTTTGAGGCCAGAGAGCAGAAATAGCAATAATTTTTAAATTTTGTATTGTCATTGCGAGCGACCGAAGGGAGCGTGGTCGTCGCTACGCGAGATCTGGCGTAGTCATGACAATCTCACGAACGGCAATGTGTCTAATATAAATAGTGGCGAGATTTAATGAAATATAGACATTCGTGAGATTGCGAAGCTTGTCCCGAGCGATAGCGAGGGATCTGTGTTCGCTCCTCGCAACGACAATAATATATTATGCTTAATCCAATTAAAACTTCCGATTTTGACGCCATTAAATTAAAATTAGCTTCGCCTGAAGTAATTTTAAATTGGTCGCATGGCGAAGTCACCAGGCCGGAAACCATAAATTACCGAACGCAGAAACCGGAGAAAGACGGCTTGTTCTGCGAGCGCATTTTCGGGCCGTCCAAGGATTGGGAATGTTATTGCGGCAAATACAAGAAAATTCGCTATAAAGGCATAATTTGCGATAAATGCGGGGTGGAGATTACGAGAAGCTTGGTTAGGCGCGAACGGATGGGCCATATCAAGTTGGAAGCGCCGGTAACTCATATTTGGTTTTTAAGAGGAACATCTTCAAAAATCGGCTTAATCATGGATCTATCCATGCAGGCACTGGAGAAAGTGGTTTATTTCGCCAGTTTTATAATTTCTGATGTTAACGAGGAGCTACGGCTGGCTACCATTGAGCAAATTAAGCAAGAATATAAAAATAAAAGAAAGACCATTGAGCAAGATGGGCAGAAACAGATTAATGAGATCAAAAATAAAAAAGGCAAATTACTCACTCAAGGCAAGAGTGAATTTGAGATTGAAGATATCCTAAGCGCGGAAATTGAGGTTTTAGAAAAGATCAGGAATGACAAATATAATGATTTAGAGCAAGCCTTTGACCAAGCGCAGAAGGAACTTAAGGACTTAAAGCCGTTAACCATTATTTCCGAAAGCGTTTATCAAAATTTAAGCTTGAAATACGGCCATATCTTTACGGCCGATATTGGCGCCGATGCCGTCAGGAAGCTATTGGCCAAAGTTGATTTTGCTAAATTAATTCCCATGCTAGAAAAAGAATTAGCCGTGGCGATTGATTCAAAAAAAGATAAATTGATTAGACGTTTAAAGCTTTTAAAGAGCTTGCAGCAAAATAATTTAAGGCCCGAATGGATGATTTTGACCGTGGTGCCGGTAATACCGCCGGATCTCCGTCCTATGGTGCCGCTGGACGGCGGCCGGTTCGCCACCTCCGACTTAAATGATTTGTATCGCCGGATTATTAACCGCAATAATCGCTTAAGGCAGCTCTTAGATCTTAACGCGCCCGAGGTTATTTGCCGCAATGAAAAAAGAATGCTGCAGGAGGCGGTGGACGCGCTGGTAGATAATTCCATCAGGCACGGCAAGACCGTGGTGGCTTCAACCGGGCAAAAAAGAATGCTTAAGTCGTTGGCTGATTCGCTTAAAGGCAAGCAAGGCCGGTTCAGGCAGAATTTATTAGGCAAGAGAGTGGATTATTCCGGCCGCAGCGTCATCGTGGTTAATCCTAATTTAAAATTGGACCAATGCGGTTTGCCCAAGCGCATGGCTTTAGAGTTATTTAAGCCCTTTATTATTTCCCAGCTCATCAATAAAGAGATTGTTCATAATGTTAGAAGCGCTTCTCGTTTTATTGAATCCGGGAAAGAGGAAGTTTGGGATATTCTGGAAGACATTGTTAAGAACGCTTATGTCTTCCTCAATCGCGCGCCGACCCTGCATCGCTTAGGCATCCAGGCCTTTAAGCCGATCTTAATTGAAGGTTTGGCTTTGCAGATTCATCCGCTCGTTTGTACGGCTTTTAACGCCGACTTTGACGGCGATCAAATGGCCGTTCATGTGCCTTTGACCGAGGAAGCTATCGCCGAAGCTCGCGACATTATGCTTTCTAGCCACAATCTGCTTAAGCCGGCTACTGGCGACCCGGTAGTAACACCCAACCAAGATATTGTCTGGGGAGCTTTTTATATTACCAATATCGGTCCAGATTACGCGGCCGTTGATGGAACCAAATTAAAGAATTTTTACGCGCCCGAAGACGCCATGCTGTCCTATAACCTGGAAAATATAAAATTGCAGCAAAAGATCAGGGTGATGATTAACGGCAAGTTTATCATCACTTCGGTCGGCCGGATTATTTTTAACGAAGCTCTGCCGGTTAAGCTTAGGTTTGTCAACGAAGTCGTGGGCAAGAGCCGGTTAAGGAATCTAATCAAGGAATGTTTAAGGCACTTTGGCGAGCAAGCGACCATTGATTTATTGGATAAGATTAAAAATACCAGCTTTAAATATATTACTAAGAGCGGATTATCTTGGGGCATGGATGATATACCTCATCTTTATGAAAAGGATCAGATGATTGTTAATGCTACGGCTCAAGCCGAAGAAATCGGCGAACAATATCGCGACGGGCTCTTAACCGATAGCGAGCGCTATTCTAAAATTATTGAGCTTTGGACCACGGTTAAAGAGAAGGTTACGGAAATTTGCCGTAATCATTTGCCTAAGGACGGACCGGTTTTTTCCATGATTGAATCAGGCGCGCGCGGTTCCTGGGCGCAGTTAACGCAGATTTTGGGCATGAAGGGCTTGGTAACCTCTCCTTCGGGCGATATTATTGAATTGCCGGTGACGGGTAATTTTAAAAAAGGTTTTAGCGTTTTGGAATATTTTATCGCCACGCACGGCGTCCGCAAGGGTTTATCCGATACGGCTTTGAGAACCTCTAACGCCGGTTATTTAACCAGGCGTTTAGTCGATGTTTCCCAGGATATTATCGTGGTGAATGACGATTGCGGCGACAAAGAAGGGTTATTGATTGTTAAGAAAGAAAGCGAAGAAATGGGCGAGAATTTAGTTAAGCGCATGACCGGCAGATTTTTGGCGGCTGATTTAAAGAATAAGGCCGGTAAAGTTTTGTTAAAGACCGGCGAGCTCGTAACCGAGGATATCGCGGATAAAATTGCTAAAGAAGATATCAGAGAAGTGAAAGTTAGGTCAGTCCTGACCTGTAAAATACATCGCGGTATTTGCTCAAAATGCTATGGTTACGATTTGGCCTATAACAAACCGGTGAAAATCGGCACGGCCGTAGGTATCATCGCCGCCCAATCCATCGGCGAACCGGGTACGCAGCTTACCATGAGAACTTTCCATACCGGCGGTGTGGCCGGCCAGGAAGATATTACCCAGGGTCTGCCGCGCGTAGAAGAAATATTTGAAGCCAGGCCGCCGAAGAAGAAGGCCTTTATCGCTGATGTTGCCGGTACGGTTAAGATTGAAACCGGTCAAAGAACCATTACCAATGAAACCGGCGAGATGATTATCTCTAATCCCCAGGCCAAGATTTTAAAAGTCTATTATCAAGGTTTGGAGACCGAAAAATACCATTTTGCCGAAGCGATTCGCGAGGCCGTGCTGGAGAGCAAGACCAATAAGAAACAAGAAGTTCACCCCGTTAAATCCCGCAAGGCGGGAATTCTGCCGAAAGCAGAATTATTTAACGGGGTAGAAATCTTAGTTAAAGATGGCGTTACGGTTAATAAAAATAGCGAGTTATTTTCCATCGGCAAGAAAGTTTTTAAAGCTAGGCAATCAGGCATCGTAAAAATAGAAGATAAATTAATTAAAGTCATGAGCCAAGCGGAAAAGACTAAAGAATATGTCGTGCCTAAGGGCTTTGGCATTTGGGTTAAGGACGGCGAAGAGATTAAGATCGGCGATCAGCTGACCGACGGCTCGCTGGATCTGCATCAATTGTATAATTTGCGCGACAAGTTGGAAGTGCAAAAGTATATTATTAAAGAGATTCAATATGTTTATTCTTCCCAGGGCCAGCCTTTGAATGACAAGCATATAGAGATTATCGCGCGCCAGATGTTCGCCCGGGTTTATGTTAATGATGCCGGCACGACTGAATTATTGCCCGGCGAAATCGTGGAAAAAGCGATTTTTGACCGCGTCAACGATGAAGCAAATCTCGCCGGAAAGAAAGAAGCCAAAGGCGAAGAACTATTATTAGGTATTACCAAGTCATCGTTAACCACTAATAGCTTTTTATCGGCCGCTTCATTTCAAGAGACGGCCAGAGTTTTGATTGACGCGGCCGTCACCGGTAAGATTGATTATCTTGAAGGCCTAAAAGAGAATGTCATAATCGGCCGGCCGATTCCGGCCGGAACCGGGTATCGGGCGCAAGTATAATATTATGTCATTGCGAGGAGCTCCGCCAGCGGGCGGAGCGACGCGGCAATCTCTGGTTAGAAAGAAAGACGAGAATAAGAAAATGCGTTATTAACAAGATAAGATTTTGCTTAGAAGTATTTACAAATGATGTTTGCATGCGCTTTTGACCAGAGATTGCTTCGTCGCTGACGCTCCTCGCAATGACAATTCACATTATTTATTTGTTCTTTTAGATATCAAAAACAAAAAAGGCATTGTGGTTAAACCCGATGCCTTTTTTGTTTAGACAATAGACAAAACTATTTTTATAATTGACGGATTCTTTCCGAATAGGCAGTAAGAGGCATCTTATGAATAGAGTCTCTCAAGTCC
>Ga0209211_10000844_pt1 | contig 60990 bp, 61 predicted proteins | sample RifGroA2_FD_183992 | JGI IMG/M metagenome (GOLD analysis project Ga0209211, IMG submission 183992) | Groundwater microbial communities from Rifle, Colorado, USA - Groundwater A2 (SPAdes) (version 2) | ecosystem: Environmental > Aquatic > Deep subsurface > Groundwater | place: Rifle, Colorado... | reverse complement strand
CATACCTCCCTGGGCTGAAAAGCCCGGTTAATGGTTCATTGTGTTTAACAACCATTAATGGTATGCCATTTTTATTGGTTTTCAAAGAACTTTGAAGCTAAAAGCGTACAATTTATTTTACATTATCTTCTCCTTAATTCGGGAATGGGAAGAGACATCCTATACCCCTCTTTAAGGGTTTAGAGTTAAAGAAATTATTAATTATAGAGAAATAGAGAGAAATAGGAGAAATAGGGACAGACACTATTTTTCTACGATTTACTCTTTCTTAGGCCTTCCTATTGGCAGTGCTATAATTCTCCTCCCAAATTTCTGTTCTAAATCCTTAATAAACTGCTCCTCTCCTAATGGACGACCTACCATAGTCAACCTCTTTATCTCTTTTATATCTTCTTCGTTATCTTCAGAATCTATATATATTTTCCACTCTTCTTTTTTAATATCTATAATCCCAAAAAGATCTTTTACTTCAATTATTCTATTGCATTCACGCCCAATATGTATCGATGCACTTGACCATTTCCATCCCCATGGCTTTTCAACTAATTTTGCCCTTACTGGATTTCGCTCTATATACTTAGCCGCTGCCATAAGATGATTATCATCTAACACGCAAGAATAAAACCGGCCCTGCCATAAATGTCCATTTGCGCCCATTTTCTTATTGAAATATTGCGAATATCTCATATGTGCAGCGCTGAATGTTTTAGCTAACGAATCTTCTCTATCAGGTATCCCTATAAAATGAACGTGATTTGTCATTAAAGAATACCCTAATAGCGATGTTCCAAATTTATTACTATATTCTTGCATCCACATAAGATATTTCTCCCTATCTCCGTCATCAAGAAAAACAGTCTGTCCGTAATTGCCCCTTTGAGTAACATGATGGGGGTATCCAACTGCTACTATCCTTGCTATCCGTGGCATAATATCCTCCCTTTCTGTTAAAAGCTTCTCATATTATAGACACAGGAAAGGGTGGATTTCTTTCAAAAATTTTGCATTATTATACAATGAGTATGGGAATAGCTAATTTGGAAAGTAGCATATGGTAGGAAAATAGTGTCTGTCCCTAGACTACCTAGACTACGAGACTCTCGACTTACTGCTTGCGATTAATGACCTTGATGATCACCCTGCATGCCACCTGGCATCTTGGATTCCGGCATCATCATTTCTTCATCTGATTTCGCTTCAGATTCTTTCTCAAGTTCCTCATCTACTTTCTTAATATATTTTTCAGGATATTTTTTGAATTCGTCAATGCATCCTGCGCAGCAGAAGTTGTAGATTTTACCTTCGTATTCATAGATTGCCGATTCCATGCCTTCTCCGACCTTTTCACCGGAAACAGGACAAATCTTATTCCCAACATCTACAGCAGCCTCTTCTGGAGAAGATTGGGATTTTGACATCTCTTCGTGGCTATGCCCACTACCGCTTGCTTGAGCAACCTGCATATTATGCTCGCTGTGTTTTGAATTACTACCGCACATCATCATTGCAGATGCTGAGTTAGTCATCCACAACACCGCCACCCCTATTAAACTTAAACAAATAACTTTCTTCATTTTTCTACCACTCCTTTCCGCTATTTTAAACAGCGTAAATTTTTATTTTCCTATTTGCTGCCTTCACAATTTCCATTGCCCAAAGTGGAAAAGATGAAATAATTACCACCAGAAACCAATCAAATGCTCCTAGCGGCTCTGTCTTAAATACTTTCTGCAACAACGGCACATAGACCGCTGCCATCTGTAATAAGAATGATATCCCTGTTGCTAAAATTAACTTTTTATTAGTAAACACTCCTATCTTAAATAAAGATTCAGTCATGCTCCGGCAGTTAAAAGAATGGAATAACTGGCTGCAGGCAAGAACAATAAAGGCAGCGGTTCTGGCACGAACTATTCCTTCCTTCTCAACAAAAAGCACAAAAATAAAAGCCAGGAGGCTGCAGAAAGCAATAAAAGCGCCTTGCCCAAGCATCAAAATCACCCTCTGTTTAGTTACTACACCTTCATTGGTGGGTCTGGGGTGACGCTTCATTATATTGGGGGCAACAGGATCTACGCCTAATGCCAAAGCGGGCAACCCGTCAGTAACAAGGTTTACCCATAAGATATGTATAGGTAATAATGGAACGGGTAGACCTATAAGCGAAGAAACAAACATAACTAAGATTTCTCCTGCATTACAAGATAAGAGATAATGAATAAATTTCTTGATATTATCGTATATGCCTCTGCCTTCTTCCACAGCAGACACAATAGAAGCAAAATTATCATCGGTAATAACCATATCAGAGACTTCCTTGGTAACATCAGTGCCGGTTATACCCATAGCCACGCCTATATCTGCCTCTTTTACCGCTGGCGCATCGTTTACACCATCGCCAGTCATTGCCACGATCTCACCGCGCTTGCGCCAAGCGCGCACAATCCTAAGTTTATGCTCTGGCGAGACCCGGGCATACACGGGAATATTTTCTACCTCTTTTTTGAAATCCTCTTCACTTAACCTATCTAGCTCTTCGCCGGTTAAAGCCAGAGAACCATGCTTAAAAAATCCCAATTCTTTGGCAATGGCTACAGCAGTATTTTTATGGTCACCTGTAATCATTACTGTTCTTATGCCGGCAGTCTTACATTCTGCAATTGCTTTTTTTACTTCTTCCCTGGGTGGGTCAATCATGGCAATTAATCCTGCAAAAGTAAGGTTTCTTTCAATTGACTTTGCCTCATATTTATCGGGAGCATCATCCAATGCCCTATATGCTACTGCTAATACACGCATCGCCTGATCGGCTAATTCACCATTTACCTTAAGGATATTTTCCCTGTCTTCGTCAGTTAATTCCCGGCTTATGCCTTTTTCTTCAATATTCATACAATCATCTAAAAGCACATCGGGCGCGCCTTTAACAAAAGCAGTGAGTTTATCCTTATCCCGGCGCACGATAGTCATCTTTTTGCGTTCAGAATCAAAAGGTATCTCATCCACAAAGGAAAATTCTTTCTCTTTTTCCTCTTTCCAGATACAGGCCTTGGCAGAAGCCACTAAAAGAGCGCCTTCGGTAGGGTCTCCCACAATTTTATAACTGTTGTTATTCTTAATCAGCTGGGCTCCATTGCATAAAACGCCTAAGCTTAATGCCCTGTTTAACTCTTGATAATCATTAGGATTAATTGTCTTATCGTTATAAACAAATTCTCCCTTTGGCTCATAGCCAATACCTGTTACCTTAAAAAGCGCGCCGCCTGCAAAAACTGCCTGAACCGTCATTTCATTTTTGGTTAAAGTACCGGTCTTATCTGAGCAGATAACCGTAGCGCAGCCCAGGGTTTCTACCGAGGAAAGTTTTCTAATCAGGGCATGTCGTTTCACCATTCGCTGGACACCTAAAGCCAAGGCAATGGTTACTACTGCTGGCAAGCCCTCTGGAATAGCCGCAACTGCAAGACTCACCGCAGTCAAAAATACATCAATAATCTTTCCGCCGCGCAGCCACTCTAATAGAAATACAATTCCTACTAAGACAAAACAGAGACACACTATCCACTTGCCAAACTGCTCTAATTTTTTCTGCAAAGGCGTTGCTTCTTGTTCAATCCCTTGAATCATCCCTGCAATCTTGCCTAGCTCGGTCTGCATACCGGTTTCGCACACAAAAGCTCTTGCCTTACCAGAAGATACTGAAGTGCCCATATAAACCATATTTGCCCGGTCAGCCAAAGGTATATCTTTTTCTTCTAAACTAAGGGTTGTTTTTAAAACTGGGGTGGATTCTCCTGTCAAGCTTGCCTCCAGAACGCCAAAATTAGAGGTAAGCCAGATAAGACGAGCATCGGCGGGAATATTATCTCCTGCTTCTAATTCAATTAAGTCCCCTGGAACTAATTCTGATGAAGGAATAACGGCATGCTGACCATCTCGGATGACCTTTGAGTTGGGCGAGGATAACTTCTTTAAGGCAGCTAAGGATTTTTCAGCGCGATATTCCTGGATAAAACCTAAGATTGCATTAAGGATAACAATGGCTATAATTGCAAAAGCATCAACCCACTCTTTTAAGAATCCAGACACCAATGCCGCGCTAATCAGAATCCAGACAATGAAATTCTGGAATTGTTCAAAAAATATACTTAATGGCGAACAACCCTTTTTCTCTTTTAACTGATTTGGCCCGAATTTCTCTAACCTAATCTTAGCTTCACCGGAAGAAAGGCCGCTGGATAAATTAGTATTGAGAGATTTCTCTGTTTCCTGAATATCTGCCTGCCACCAATTAGTCATCCTTCGACTCCTTGCGTTGCTCAGGATGACCCTGAGCGGAGTCGAACGGGTCATTTTTGGCCTTTTTATTTTTTAAGATTCCGAAATCGCCTTTCCATATTACATAGAATGTAGGTAAGATAACTAGCCCCAGAATCACGGCGCTAAAAAGTCCGAAGATAATCGGGGCGGCATAACGCTTTAAAAACTCCGCGCCAATTCCGGTTGCCCACATTGCAGGCATAAGTCCCATGATATCAGCAGAACAGGTCATCATTACCGGACGAAGGGCGCGGCTTGCGCCTTCAGAAACAACAGCATAAAGATCTTCTATGGATGTTATCCCTCCTTCTTCTTTTCTTCTCTCATAGGCCTCATTCATAAAGGTAGAAATTAAGGCGCACAATGCCGCTCCAATGCCAACAACCTCCATCATTCCTGCCCAGATTGCAATGGACATATTAAACCGCAGGAAAAAAACACTCCAGATTGCGCCCATAGCAGTAAAAGGCATAGCTAATAGAATAAGCAGGGTTGTGCCAACAGACTTAAAAGTGAAATAATAGAGCAGAAAGATAATAATGAGCGACATGGGAATAAATACGGCTAATCGTTTTTTCACCCGCTCCATATATTCATATTGACCGCTCCAGGTAATAGAATATCCTGCAGGCAGTTTTACATTCTGACGCACTGCCTTTTTGGCATCGCTTACATAACCGCCGATGTCTCTTCCTGCCACATCCACATAGACATAACCGGAGAGCATCCCATTTTCATTTCTAATCATTGCCGGGCCCAGGCTAAGCTTAATATCCGCAAGCTGCTCTAAAGGCACCTGCGCCCCGGTCATTGTAGGCACTAAAACCCGTTTTAATTTCTCAATATCATCACGTAGTTCTCTTGGATAACGTAAATTTACAGGATAGCGCTCTCTGCCTTCAATGGTAGTAGTAATATTTTCTCCGCCAATGGCTGCCATTATGACCATTTCCACCTCTTCTATGCTCAGCCCATAACGCGCCAATTGCTCGCGTTTTAAATCAAAATCCACGAAATAACCGCCGGAAGTTCTTTCCGCATAAATACTGCGCGTTCCCTTAACCTCTTTTAAAACCATCTCAATATGCTCGCCAAGTTTCTCAATCTCTTTTAAGTCAGAGCCAAAAATTTTAATCCCTATTGGCGTGCGCACGCCTGTAGTCAGCATGTCAATGCGCGCTTTTATAGGCATAGTCCATGCATTGCTTACGCCGGGAAACTGCATCTTTTTATCCATCTCAGCGGTCAACTCTTCAAAAGTAATCGACCGTTTTATAAATGGTAAAAACTTGCCAAACATCGGAACTTTTCTCCATTCGTTACTTGACTTAAGAATTACTGTTGTCTCCATCATTGAAAATGGAGCCGGGTCAGTAGAAGATTCAACCCTTCCGGCTTTACCAAAAACTCTTTCTACCTCCGGGAAACTTTTTAAAATTTTATCTTGTACCTGGAGTATCTTCTGCGTTTCGGTTACAGAAATACCCGGAAGAGTGGTAGGCATATAAAGGATACTTCCTTCATATAACGGCGGCATAAACTCTGAACCTAATCGCAAAAATACAGGTACGGTCAAGCCAAGGGCCGAAAGCAATAAGATTACCGTAAGTTTGCGGTGCACAAAGGTCCAACCGAGTATTTTTTTATGCATCCTGCTTAAGAACCTCGTAGCAAAATGATCTTCTAAAGAACGCGGCTTGGTCTTGCGTAAGAATATCATTACTAATGCGGGAACCAGGGTGATTGAGAGTATAGCGGCTAAAAATATTGTAAACATTTGTGTTGCAGCCATGGGCCTGAAGAGCCGGCCTTCCTGCCCTACCAGGCTAAATATAGGGATAAAACCAACAACGGTAACCATCAGTGAAGAGAAAATAGGAGGGCCTACCTCCTGCATTGCCGCTATCATTATCTTGGGCCTGTCGCCTTTAATTTTGCCTTCTTTTAATTCATTTAATTTAGTGTGCACATTTTCTACCAACACTACGCCTACATCCACCATATCTCCGGTAGCAAGGATTATACCCATGATAGACATAATATTTACAGTGAACCGCAATCCCAGCATAGGTATAAAAGCAATCAAGGCCGCAACGGGCAGAATTATGATCGGCATTAAACTTGATGGAATATGCAAAAGAAAGAAAATTATCATTATTGCCACAATAACAAAATCTTCAACCAGGACCTCGTTAATAGTTTCTAAGGATTTTAGAATAAGCTCACTGCGGTCATAGGTAGTCACAATTTTTACTCCATGGGGAAGCGATGGTTCTATTTCCTTAAGTTTATCTTTGACCCTATCAATGACACGCAAAGCGCTCTCTCCCTGGCGCATTACCACAATGCCGCCTACCACGTCTCCTTTACCGTCAAGGTCAGCCACGCCGCGGCGCATCTCCGGACCTAAAACAACATTGGCGATATTTTTTATCAGAATAGGCGTTCCTGCCTTTTCATCAAGCGCAACCACAATTTCTTCAATATCTTTCACTGATTTAACATAACCGCGGCCGCGCACCATATATTCTGCGCCGGAAAATTCTATTAAGCGCCCGCCCACATCGTTATTGCCTTTACGTATTGCCTCTACCACCTTCATGATAGGAATGCGGTATACGAGCATCTTATTCGGATCAATATTCACCTGGTATTGCCTGACAAATCCGCCTATCGGCGCGACCTCTGCTACGCCGGGAACACTTTGAATATAATAACGCAGATACCAATCCTGAAATGTGCGCAAATCCGCTAAAGATTGCTTTCCGCTTTCATCAACCAGAGCATATTGAAAAACCCAGCCTACGCCTGTAGCGTCCGGCCCTAATTCAGTGCGCACTCCTTCAGGAAGCCGTGGAATTATCTTAGAAAGGTATTCCAGGACTCTTGAACGCGCCCAATAAATATCTGTTCCATCTTCAAAAATGATATACACATAAGAAAAACCAAAATCAGAGAAACCGCGTATAGCTTTAACCTTGGGCGCGCCAAGCATTGAGGTGACAATGGGGTAAGTTACCTGGTCTTCTATAATATCCGGCGAGCGATCCCAGCGCGAATAAATAATTACCTGCGTATCTGAAAGGTCGGGTATGGCATCGAGCGGAAGGCTCTTTAAAGCTAAAAACCCGGCCAATGCCGCCACGCCGACTAAGACAAAAACAATAAACTGATTCTTAGCGCAATATTCAATGATTTTTCCTATAAATGTTTTCATTGTAAAATGCAGAGAACGGTTTAAAGCCGTTCCCTACTGGCCGTGCTGATGGCTTTGGCTATCGGAAGCCAAACCATCGCCCTCTGGCTTATGCCCTGTTCCCTCTAAAGTTGACTTTAATTTACTCTCTGAGTCGATAAAGAAATTACCGCTGGTAACCACTATATCCCCTTCATTAAGGCCGCTGAATATCTCATAATAACCTTCTGCTTTTTGGCCTAACTTTACTTCCCTGGCTTCCAATAACCCTCCTTCTCTTGAAAGATACACAATTTTCCTAATCCCTGTATCCATCACTGCCAGTTCAGGAAGGGCTAATTTTTCGCCGAGATCAACATGTATCTTTGCGTTCACGAACATCTCCGGTTTTAACTTATCTAGTGTGTTTAAAACCTCTACGCGCACCTGGTTTGTCCTTGCAGTAAGGTCTAATACCGGGTTTATTGAAACTACTTTTCCCTCAAAAACCTCGCCAGGATAAGCAACCGCTTCTATTTCTACAGAAGAGCCTTTTTCCACAAGGCCTATTTCATATTCATATATGGATATATAAGCCCAAACATTTTCGCCTTTTTTGGGAAGATAAAGATTTGTCTGGGCCTTTTTTGTCTTTTCAAGTTCAGTGATTTCATCCTCGCTCATGCCAAGAAGTTTTAATTTATTCCGCGATGCATCAATAAGCGACTGGACCCTGGCAATAACATCCTTGAATTCTTCGCCTTTGAGATTATCTTTATTATTAAGCGCCTGGATGAATTCTTCCTGGGTAATAACAAGATCCGGGTCGTATGCAATTTTCCCGGAAGCGCTGACAATTTTTGAAAGATTCATTTTCTTTACAGGTTCTGTCTTTACGCCTATAAGCTGCTGCTTCTCAGGGCTTATTGTTACTGTAGGCCCTGTGGCAGCATGGGCTTTTGCCTCCTCATACACAGGTATATAATCCATTCCCATCTGGTCTTTCATGGCTACAGGAGAAGTAACTTCAGGATTCATTGGATTGCGGTAATAAAGAAGTTTACGTTCTTTTTTGACCGGCGCAGGTTGATTTGATATTTTTATTAACTTACTATTGGCTGTAGTTATAAACTCTCCGCATATTGGACATGAAACTCTTTCGCCTGGTTTCAAAGCTACTTTCACTTGCATGCCGCAATCCTTCATGGTGCAGTTATGCTCGATGCAAATATCCTCAATATTAGATTCCTGACTGTAGCTCGTTGCTCTTCGTTCGTCGTTCGTATTTTTCTTTATTAATTTCATATTACATATAGGGCAATCGCCTGGCCTGTCAGATGTATACGTTGGATGCATTGGGCAATAATATACGGCCTTGCCCTGGCCAGCTTTATTAGCGCTTCCAGCCTGGCTGCATCCCTGAGTTCCAAATGCTAAACCAATAAATAAAATTAGTAATACAGCTATTAAAATTTTTGGTCTCATATTTACCTCATTGTTATTATTCTAATTCCACCCCGACTGACCTTTCTAATTCGCTGAAACTGACTTCCAGCTCCACCAATATCTTGTAATAGTCTAATTTAAATTCTAAAAACATACGCTCGCTGTCCAAAAGATTTAAAAAATAAGCCTGGCCAGCTTCATAACTCACTGAAGATGATTTCAAGAGTTGTTCTGCCTGTGGAACATACGTTGTCCTGAATAAAACCGATAGTTTTTTAAGCGCCTCTACATTTGAGAATGCCTCTTTTACTTCTAAAAGCGTCATATTTTCTTTATTCTTAAATTCAGCCTCCATTGCCTTTAATTCTTTGCGCATTTCTTTTACATTAAAGTTTTGTTTCTGCCAGAACCATATAGGTAAGCTCACGCCTATCATGCCTGCCCATTCTTTAAGCTTGCTATCCCTTTCCATCCTTTCATACTTAACCATAAAATCAGGAAGGTATCCCTGTTTTGCAAGGCTATATGTCTTTCGAGCTCTCTCTAACGCGAATCTAAATGCCTTTAGTTCAGGCCTGTTATCCTTTGCCGATTTATACATATCCTCGAGATTAAATGTATATACTTTATCCTCTATTAATTCAGGCCTCGCCAATTCAATGTCAGGCCCCTGGTTTAGCAAAACATTTATCTTTGCCTGGCTAACCTGGCGTTTTTGTTCGAGCATAATCAATTCACTTTCCATCTTTGCAATCTCTAACTGCGCCTTTAAAGCATCCTCCTGCCTTGCCTTTCCAACAGAATATTGATTACTAGCTGTCTTTGCAAGTTGTTCAAGAAATGCCTTGTTCTCCTTTGTTATATCTATTGAGTTATAAATAAACGCAAGTCCTGCATAAAGGCTTTTAACCTGCGATATAATTTCCCTTTCCTTTTCCTTATATTCTTCATAAGCCATCTGGGATTCCTTGACAGCAATCTGCGCCTTTAGGATCAATTTTGTAGGGAAAGGGATTTCCTGCGAAACACCGAATGTGCGCATAGGAGCAGTCTTCGCTTCCATCACCGCATCCATGCTTGCGGTCATCTTGTCATATTTATATTCAAACCGCGGGTCTTCCAAACTGCTTGCCTGAGGGATTCTTGCTTTGGAGGCTTCATATCTATATTTAGCGACTTCGATCTGCAGGTTTTGCTTGAGGGCTTTTTCAATTAATAAGCTGAGATTTATATTTTCTTTTTCCTGGCTAAAGGCATTGCCTAAAAAAACTAGAAATATTGTCAAGATGAAAAATATAATTGTAGGGACAGGTCGCGACCTGTCCCTACTCATCATCCAATTTTTCATATAATTATATATTATCATAGGATATACGCCTAAGCAATACTTTTAACCTTTACTTTACCCAACTTGACACTTCTGACAATGTCACAAGTGTCAAGTTGCATCTTTAGCTGATTCTAATTCCTGGATTACTTTATCAATATATTTCTGCGGTTCTTTTTTGAATTCATCAATGCACCCTGCGCAGCAAAAATTATAAATCTTGCCTTCGTACTCATACGTTGCTTTTGCAACTTCATCAATCTCTTCTCCTGTAACAGGGCAAATCTTATTGCCTGCGTCAATAGCTGCTGATTTTTCCTGTGACGCTTTACCATGCCCTTCATGGCTCATATCAGCTCCACAAGACATGGCGAATGCCACAGAACTAAATACTGCTAAACCCAAAATGACTAAATAAATGGTTTTCTTCATATCTCCTTAGTAGTAGGGCAGGTTTAAACCTGCCCTACTTTTTTCAGGCCGATTTCCTGAATTTTGAGATTAATCCTATAATCTCGTTTATCTTTTCCTGTTTCTCTTTTTCAGACCTTCCTTTCAGCGCATTTACCACACAGCCTTCCGTATGTTTCCTGAAGATCTCATTTTCTACCCTGTAGAGCGCGCCTATTATAGAGTGTATCTGAGTCAGTATATCCACGCAGTATCTTTTTTCCTCGATCATCCTCTGGATGCCGCGCACCTGGCCTTCTATCTTCTTCAGATACTCAAGCTGGCCTTCGTGTGTAGTTGCCTGTTTCATTCCCATCCTCCCTTTCCAGAATAGAGTATACCATACCCCCCTACCCTATGTCAAGCCCTTTTTTCATTTTTTTCTTCTATTATTGTTATTGGGGACGTGTCACTTTGGGACACTCTACAAAGTTATGTGTCCCTTTTTGACACGTCCCTTGATGTCCTAAAGTTTTTCTATAAACGCTCTGATTGAAGAAACATATAGGCGCCTAGAGCTCAAGAAGGCGTTATTATGATCCCCCTCAATCTCTAAAAACTCCTTTGGCCCTCTGGCATGATTATAAAGCTTCTTAGCCAGATTAAAAGGCACTATTTCATCATTTCGGCTGTGTATAAATAATTTTGGCGCATTAATTTCTTTAATCTTTGTCAAAGAATCAAAGCTATTAGAAAAAATAAATCTAGGTAAGAAAGGATAAATTTTAACCGCCATATCCCGGCCGCAGGAGAAAGCGCCTTCCAGTATCAATGCCTTGACTTCTCTGTTAAAACCTAGATCTACAGCTATAGCGGTTCCCAGTGACTCCCCATAAAGAACAATCTGCTCTGGTTTGACATTTATCGTATTTAGCAAATAATCATATGCTGCCAATGCATCGCGGTAAAAACCGGATTCTGACGGGCTTCCCTGGCTTCTACCAAACCCCCTGTAGTCAATAATAAAGATATTAAGGCCTACCTGATAAAGAAGCTGCAATTTATCAATCCTGTCTCCGATATTACCCGCATTCCCATGAAAGAAAAGAAGCGTGTATTTAGCTTTGGGGTTTGATATAAACCAGCTGTTTATTCTGACATTGTCTTGTGCGGTTATGTCTATATCCTTAAAAGACATGCCGGCCGAGGAAGGATAAATCAATATCTCTTTAACGGGATAATATATTCCTTTATACTCAAGGTATTTAACATAAGCAAAGATTAAACCAAGCCCTATCAGAATGCTTAAAAAAACTCTCATAATCTTAATAACCTACTGGAATAATGTATAGAGGTTCATGGTTTATCGGTAAGAATAATATTTTTTTGACTTCCTCATCATTAAATGCCCCGATAGGAACAGAGCCTAAACCTAAAGCCACTGCCTGTAGGTGTATATTCTGAGCAATGTGCCCAATCTCTATATGCGCATATCTTATGCCTCGCTGGCCATATTTTGATGTCACGCGTGAATAAACTGCGCAAATAACTATATTAACCGGCGCCTGACTTATGGCAACTTGCCCCGAAGAAGAATCTGCCAGGGCCCCTCTTAGATCCTGCTCGCCCAAGGACTCTAGCTTATGCCCATTAGGCAGATAGCGAAACAAGCCATTTTTGGCCAATAAATAAATCTCTATGGGATACAATGCGCCCGCAGAAGGAGCAGTGCGAAGACTATAGAATCTTTTTTCTGCGGTTATGCCCTGGCCGGCCCAAAGAAGCTGGCTGATCTGCTGCAAACTTAAATCCTTTTGTTTGAAATTGCGCTGAGAACGCCTTTTAAAAATAGCCTCTTCAAGATAAATATTGCCTTTATTAAGTGGTTCGGGTAATTGAATTAACTTTGTTTCAGCCATAAGCATTGTCTCCTTAGTAATAAAAAGAACATGGCCAGCGGCTATAATAAAAATAATTATAATTCTCTTGTACCGTTTTAGACTTTCCATTGTTATCATATTATCACAAGGAGAAATCAAAGACAAACTGTATTATTCGAGGGATGACCTCATCTGCTTCCTTCTATATTGCCTGGCCGTTCTTTGCGCCGGTGCGAACACTGACTGCCTTTTCTATATCGATCGCAAATATCTTGCCGTCTCCTTTCCTGCCGGTATGCGCGGTTTCTTGGATAGTTTTAACTATTCTCTCGGCATCTTCATCCAAACAAATGATTTCAATCTTTACTTTTGGCGTAAAATCGACAACAGATTCGCGTGAATGATGTGGATAAGATTCATCTTTTTCTTGCCCGAAACCTCTTGCGTCTAATACGCTCATTCCATGAATATGAATCTCGTGCAGCGCATCGGTTACCTTCTGTAGCATAAATGGCTGAATATAAGCCTCGATTTTCTTCATAATCGTCCCCTCCTTTTAAAAGTTTTAATACGGATATTTGAATTCGAGCCGCTCAACACTCCTGCCTCTAAAAATCTTGATAATAGCTAAGAATTCTTTTTCGTTGTTTAATTTCATTTTGTTCTCAAGAAATCCTATGCCCTTACTCCAAGAGTAAGGTTTGGTGTCCCATAAGTCTGTTTCCTCCACTTTTCCGTCGCGAAGCTTAATTGTAAGGTAACCACTGCCGCAAATCGATCTTTGTTTTAAATTCTTATCATAAACATAAACTTGAAAGGTCCATTCAGGGTCACCTGGGATAGCCACAAATTCGATATACTCCGGCACTCTCTGATCTATAAAAGTGAGCGCCCCTCCGTGAGGGCCTTTCCTTTCCTGGGGAATTACCACATGGCGCAATATAGCACATCCTGTTAAAAATATTGCTGCGGCAAATATCCCGTAGATCACAAAAATTGTTTTTTTTGCCATTTACGCTCCTCCTCTGATTAGAACTCAATTTCTTCTTTTTCGAACCAGCCGTATAACGCAGGCAGGACTATCAAGGTAAGGCACCAGGATGAGATGAGTCCGCCTAATATGACGACTGCCAGCGGTTTTTGTATCTCTGCCCCCGGCCCGCTTGCCCATAGAAGAGGGACCAAACCAAACATAGTAGTCAGTGTCGTTAAAAGAAGCGGCCTTAACCGTAATTCACACCCTTTTTTAATCGCCTCATTCAACCCTAATCCTTCTCTCCTTAACTGAGAAAAGAACGTAACTAACACAATCCCGTTTTCAACAGCGGTCCCAAAAAGAGCAATGAATCCGACTACCGCCGAGACGCTCAGCGTTATTTTAAATAACAGAACAAAAAATATTCCTCCAACGAGCGCGAAGGGAAGGTTAAGAATAACCAAAAGCGCCGGCCGAAATGAGCCAAGAGCTGAAAAGAGCATAATGAAAATCACCAGGATAACAATCGGCACAATAATCGAGAGTGTCTTCATCGCTCTTTCCTGATTTTCAAACTGGCCGCCCCATATTAAAAAGTAGTTCGGCGGAAAATTTTTTTCTATACTGGCTATCTTTTTCTTGGCCTCTTTAACAAAGCTTCCAATATCCCTGCCCCTTACATTACACTCAACAACCACCCTGCGGCCTCCATTTTCACGGCTTATTTGCGCCGGGACTTCATTGATGGCAATTTTTGCCAATTGCGCCAGCGGTATCTTCTCTCCAGAAGGAGAAGAAATCAGGATATTGCCGATGCTCTTTTCATCCGCCCTCCTTTCCTCGGGAAACCTTACTAAAATGCCAAATCGTTTGTCTTCTTCGAACAGCATTGTGGCAACTTTTCCCCCGATAGCCGTTTCCACAACTTCATTAATATCGCTGACATTGATACCATACCGGGCGATGGTTTTACGGTCTATATCTATGTCTAACTGAAGAAATCCGGCTATCTGCTCCAATTTCACATCCGCCGCACTCCTGATGCCGGAAATAACGTGCTCTATCTCTTCCGCCTTCTCACTTAATAATCTTAGGTCATATCCGAAAATCTTTACCGCCACATCCGATTTAACGCCTGAAATAAGCTCATTGACTCTTAAAGCAATCGGTTGTGAAAAATTAAGTTTTATCCCAGGGATAATACTTAATTTCTTGTCTATCTGCTCGATTAACTCCTGCTTAGAACGCGCCTTCCAATATTTTTTTGGTTTCAGCATAATAAAAACGTCGTTCTGTTCCGGCCCCATAGGGTCTTCCGCAATTTCAGCCCGGCCGGTCTTTGTTACCACTGTTTTTACCTCGGGAAATTCTAAAAGCATTTTTTCTGCGAGCTCGCCGACATGCTTGGACTCTTCTAAGGAAGATGTGGGAAACTTAACGATATTGAGAGCTATTGAGCCTTCATCTAAATACGGTAAGAACTCTGTGCCTACAAACTTAAAGCCTATCATTGCGGCAGTAAATATAATCACCGCGATAACCGCGGCGGCTTTTTTGCGTTTTAATACTTTATCTAATACCGGCAGATAAAACTTTTTTACCTGCCTTATCCAAAAGTTATCTTCCTCGATCTTGGCTGGCTTAAGAAAGTAGGAACAGAGAACTGGCGTAACAGTCAAAGCAACAAGGAGCGAGCCGAGCATAGCGAATATAATCGTTAAGGCCAGCGGCTTAAACATCTTTCCTTCTACTTCCTGAAGGCTAAAGAGCGGTAAAAAAACGACTGTGATGATCAAGATAGCAAATAAAACCGGCGCGGCAACCTCTTTTGTCGCTTCAAAACAAACGCCTATTTTATCCTTAACCGTCTTTTTCTCGGATAAATGCCGGAAAATATTCTCTCCAACAACAATATTGGCATCCACAATCATACCTAAAGCCACTGCCAATCCTCCAAGTGACATAAGGTTTGCCGACAACCCTGTCATTTTCATAGCGATAAAACAAATAAGCGCGGATAAAGGCATGGAAAAACACACAATCGCACTCAGGCGCGCACTGCCCAGGAGCAAAAAAAGAATCGCGATAACCAACACCCCTCCCTGAAGAAGGGCGTCGGATATAGTTTTAATGCAGGCCTGAATCAGCTCGGTGCGGTCATAAAACGCATTGATTTTCACGCCTTCGGGGAGCCGGCGCTGAATTTGGGCGATCTTAGCTTTCACGCTATCCACAACAGTCCTGGAGTTTGCCCCTTTAAGCATTATAGCCATGCCGCAGACAACCTCTCCCTTGCCATCACGCGTCACAGCTCCCTGGCGCACCTGATGGCCTATTTGTATTGAAGCTATATCCCTAAGATAGATAGGAAAGAATTCACGCTTAGCCACGACAATATTCTCAATATCTTCTATTGACTTAATAAGTCCTGTGCTTCTTGCGATAATCTGTTCCCGTCCCTTGACAATAAAATTAGCCGGAGCAGTGGCATTATTCTTCTCCAATGCTTCAGTAACTTCCCGGAGATCGATTTTATACTTGGATAATTTCTCAGGATCAACAACTACCTGATACTGCTTCGCAAACCCGCCAAAAGAGTTTACCTCTGTGACGCCAGGCACCGAGCGTATTTGCGGTTTAATAATCCAGTCCTGGATAGTCCGTAAACCCGTAAGGTCATATTTTGTTTTGCCCGAAGTGGCCTCCAGCGTATATTGATAAATCTCTCCCAATCCCGTGCTGATAGGCCCAAGTTCAGGATCAAATCCCGGAGGCAGATTTTCTTTTGCCGAAGAAAGCCGCTCAAAAACAATCTGTCGGGCAAAATACGTATCAACGTTATCCTTAAAAACAACCACCACCTGCGAAAGCCCGGCTTTTGAAAGTGAGCGCACCAGCTTAACCTGAGGCAGCCCTTGCATTTCAATTTCAATAGGATATGAAATTAAACGCTCCACCTCGGCAGGCGCCAATCCTTGAGCCTCCGTCAAAATCATTGCCTGGACATTTGTGACATCAGGGAACGCATCTATCGGCAGTTTTATCCACGCCAATACCCCGGCAACGCCTATAATCAGAGTCGCAAAAATAACCAATGCCCGTTGCTTAAAAACAAAAGTTATGAATTTATCCATATCATCAACTCCCTATAATTATTCGGCGCATCCTTCGCCCATTTTTTCCTTTAACAATTCCGATTTAAGCAGAAAGCCGTCTTTGGTAACTACTATTTCCCCTTCTTTGATACCTTCTGCGATAGCGACACTTTCCTTAGATTCTTTTGTAACAACCACCTCTTTAACCTGAAAATCATCGTCTCCCGCTTTAACAAATACTATTCGTTTGCCTGATACGCGATGGACAGCATCCTGCGGCAAAACGAAAAACTCTTCTCTAGATTCAACAACAACTTCCGCGTTCACGAACATTCCGAATTTCAAGAGATTCTGCGGGTTTTTCACTGCTGCGCGGATTTTAATGGTATGGGTGTTTTCATCAACGCGGGGAGAAATAAACGTAACTTCGCCTTCGAATGTTTCTTGCGGATAAGCAACGGAACGAACAATGATTTTCTGCCCTAACCGGATCTGCGAGATATCCTTTTCGTAGACATCAAAGGTGGCAAGCAGTGTAGTTAGATTTGCTACAGTGTGAAGCGCTGATACCGCATCGGCTTTTTCGCCTTCCTTTGCAAAATCGGCAATTACTACGCCTGCGATCGGAGTTTTTACCTCAATAAGCGCCTCCGAACCATTGTGCTTTATGATGCAGAGCGTATCATCTTTTTTAACCAAATCGCCCATTTTTGCTTTGCACTCAACGATGATTCCCGTTACAGGAGGAACTACATGGACAATCTCTTCGGCATCCTGCGCAATTTGCCCCGTAACCGGTATTTTCTCCACAAAATGCGAGCGTTTTGCCACAACTGTCTCAAGGCCGATAATCTCCTGGGAAGCCTTACTTAATTTAACCTCGCCTTCACCTTCAAGATGTCCTTCTTCCTTTTCAGAATGAGTGAGCGCTCCTTCACGCTTAATAAGCGTTTGCGAAGCGATCATCCCCAATACAAAGGAAACAATAATAACTGCGATTAACTTTGCGTATTTCATCCTTCGGCTCCTTTCAGTCGCTCAGGATAACCCTGAGCCTGTCGAATGGGTCATTTTAAATATCCCTCCTCTCGCAACGATGCGTATATTGTCTTTTCCATATTGCTCACTGCCTCGTTGAGTTTAAACAAGAACTTATAATAACCGACACGCGATTCTGTTACAGCCCTTACTTGATCAAGGTAATTTATAAAATCTATATCGCCTTCGCTATAACGAAGATCTGCCAAACGCAAAAGTTCATTGGCTTCTTCAAGGGATTTCTTGGCTAAATTAAGCTGCTTCTGCGACAGTTCCACTCTGGCATACACTTCATAGACCTCAAAAGCAACTTCTCTTTTAGCGGCATTCACTTTTACATGCTGCGCATCTTTTTGCGCCTTTGCTTTTTTTACCTCGCCCTGGTTCAAATTCCAAAAGGGGAAACTTAATCCCACAACTACAGCTGAATCATTTTCATATTCCTCTAGTGTCCTCTGAAAACCCACAAAAGGAGCCGGCAGACGATTAAGTTGTTCTTTTATTAAATTCTTACCAGCAGAATCGAGTTGCAATTCTTCTGATTTTAAGTCAGGCCGCAAAGAAAGAGCTTTCATGCTTAATTCCTGAAAATTCAATTCGACGTTTTCTTCTTTTAATTCATCCTCAATATCAAAAGAAACATCAAAAGGCCTGCCTAAAAGCAGATTTAACCTGGCTTTATCTATTTTCAGTTCTTTTTCTGCAACGAAATAGTTATTTTCCGCTTTAAGAAGCTCTATCATGGCGCGCTGGACATCGTTTTTAAGGGCCTGTCCTGATTGAAAACGAAGTTGGACGCGGCTAAAAAAGCTCCTTAATATATCGAGATTCCCCTGCGCAAGTTCTATTTCCTTTTTATCCAACATAATCTTTGTATAGGCCTGCCTTACCTCTAAATATATATTCGACCATACTACCTTTAGGGATTCCTCTTGAGATAAAACTTTATTTTTAGCGATATTGCCTTGCAGCAGCCTTGAGCCAGGAGGGCCTAAATCCTGGCGTATCTTAATATTATCCAAATTTCCTTTTCGTTTTCCTTTTTTATTTTCTTTCAAACCGCCAATTTCAAATTCCACTTCCGGATTAGGAAGCGTCTTTGCGGTTATAAAATCTCCTTTGGCGACATCAATAAGTCTCCTTGCTTCAATCATTCGAGGATTATTGTCGTAAGCAGTTAAAAGCGCTTTATCTAAGGAAAGATTTTCCTCGGCCTTCGCAAGGCCAAGGACGAAACACTGAAAAAATATAACAGCATAAATAATTACTTTGATTTTCATATTAATATTGCTCCTTAAATTTAATGCCCTTCGGGCGGACTTTTTACCAGGCTACGAGGTTGAATTCCTTCCATTGCCGGATGACACCCAAAAGGGTGTTATCTTGGAGCATCCTTTCGGATGCTATCCAAAATCGGATGCTATCCAAAAAAGGAAATTCCTATACTATTAAATTAGAAGTTTGGAGGACGCTCGATACCAGAAACGAAGAGTTCCTGATGCGGTATGCTGTTAAGAGGAAAAATCTTAACTGTGGTAAAAGAAGGCGTGTTTATTGACGTAATCTGTGGCAACGCGATACTGCAACAATTAAAACTGCAGTAGAAAACACAATGCTGCGCGTCATCGTCTATTGTTGGCGAAGCATCGCAAGGCGCAAGTGAAGACAATAAACATACAGCTGTAATAATTAATGCTAATAGTTTTTTCATATCAATATATCCATGGTAACTATAAACTACCTATTTCGTATAATGAGTATATCATTTTTTCGCTATAAAGCAATTAAAAAATCTACGTTTAGAGCATAAACTATTTTATTAACTTACGCATCTTTTCGATAACCTCCAGTGACTTTTTAACTGCTAAGGCCGCTGCGGCCGAAGAAATCGTAGCTGAGGTAACTGCGTCTATGTCACGGCCGACTGCCATTGGGTCTTTTGATGATTTGCCTTGAAATTGCCTTAAAAAAGACTTACGTTTTATTTCAGAGCCGAATATATCCCGGTATTCTAATATACGCACTCCTAAAACCTGACCCTGAATATCTATCCCTACTAAAAAGGTGATTGGCTTAATCTTTCCCATCTCATCAAGAATAACTGCCCAACCGATGATATCGTTATCTGAAAAAATAGTAAAGACTTTAATTTCCTGGTTATCCAGAATATGGCTTTCTGCCTTATAGCTTTGAAACGCTGGAAAAATACTTTTTATTGCCTCTTCAGCCTGGGGATAAGTTTCCGCCCGGACTGAAAGAGCAAAAAAAACCAGTATGGCTAAAACTAAATTTATTATTTTAAGCATATTTTTGAACAGCTCAGAATTATGACACTATCCATACCGTAGGGCAGGTTTAAACCTGCCCTACGTTCTCAGGTAATCCTCCACCCTAAAACCCCATGGCCATGGAAGCCATTACACCGTTTTTATCTCCCCGCTCTAACGTTTCATTTGTTGAATTATTCCATTGATATTCCATCTTAAAAACCCAGGTTTCAATCGGCCGGTAATTCAGGCCTAAGGTAAAACGTTTTTCTTTATTAGCACCATCTCCTGTGTCTCCATCATCGCCAATATCCACCCAGTCATAACGGCTGACTAAAGTAAGATTAGGGTCTTTAAATCCTCTTCCTAAGAAGGTATTATTCAAAAACTTGGGCCAGAAATGATACCTGGGCTCAATATAAAATCCCTGCATATATTTAGGAGCGCTGACTTCATCAGCGGCATTATCGTTATCATGGTCAACCAGGCCGCCATCTTCAAAATCAAGATACGCAAAGTCTCCCACTACTTCAAAAGGGCCTCTTTTAAAATTGATGTCCGAGCCTAATCCAATTAAATTATCCTGGCCATTACGAGTCGCGCTCCCAGAACGGCCGTATCTCCCAAAATAACTGCTTAGCCCTAATTCCAGATTGCGATTAAACCCTAAACCAAGACGGCTGACAAAGGCCTTGTTGTTATTCGCATCTGAACTTATTGAACCTTTGGCATTACGCATGCCTGCATCTGAGATATCTTCGTCTAAACCATTCATAATATAACTTTCATAGTTAAGATAAAAATCAGGCAGTAATTTCCATCCTAAACTTTCTCCTATATTAAACTCTCCAAATGCGCCAAATCCGGATTCCATCCATGTTGCGGAAAGCAGCCTGCGGCTGACTATAGGCCTTTCGGTTAAATCCTGAATATCCGAATCGTGCAAAAGATTGAACTTCCCAAAAGGAACAAGCACTATCCCACCTCTCAAATTTACCATATCATTTATAAGATAGCTTATCCATGCCTGTTCAACCTTAGCCTCTCCCTGGCCAGTGTCTGCCGCGTTTGGTCCTCCATGCTCTATTTCGTATTCACTATAGAAAAGCAGCCTCTCATGCGGCATTGCCCCTAAATTCAGCACAAACCTTGCCTGGTCAAAGGTAGAATTAGAATTTTCAAAATTTTCAAATTCAATATCTGCGTAGCCGCCCACGCTTACATTTCCGAACCCAGAAGGATTCTTGATTAAAAGCCCTCCTTTTCCAAACGGGCCTTCATATCTACCCACATATTCCATGCCTAAAACTTTCTGATCTACCTTTTCTTCAATTCTGCTTGCCCTTTCTTCCTGTTTTTTGTCTAATCTTTCAACCTGCGTTTGAAGCTTCTGAATCTTTGATTCATAATCCTCTCTAAGTTTCTGCATCTTAGCCCTTAAATCATCAATTTCATCTGCCCTGGTTATATTGGCAAAAGAAAACATCAAAATAAAAACTATTGCCGATAGTACCGCTGTTTTCATAATCCCTCCCTGTTTTATTATTGAAATTCATTTTCAATAATACGATAAAAAAATTTACAACTTACACTTCCTGCATATGCCAAATATCTGCAATTTATGATTTGTAGGCGTAAAGCCGTGCCTTTTTGCCAGCTTATCCTGCATCTTTTCTATCTCTGGTTTCATTGCTTCGATAAACTTTCCGCATTTTGTGCATATAAGGTGATCGTGGTGTTCATGCCCATATTTATGTTCGAATCTCAAGATACCGTCTCCAAAGTCTATTTCTCCGCATAAACCTGATTCAGATAACAATTTCATAGTCCTGTAAACTGTAACATAACCAACTCCGGGATATCTTTTCTTCACGAGTTTATACAATTCATCGGCTGACACATGTTTTTCTGTGGAAAGAAAAATATCCAGGATCTCCTCCCTCTGCGGCGTATGCCTCAAGCCTTTAGACCCTATAAACTCGCTAAATACTTCGAATTCTTTTCTTCTCATAGATATCCCATATAATTGAAAATCATTTTCAATAATATAACAATAGCAACTTTCTGTCAAGTACTTTTTTTAATTATCTAAAAAAAGGGGATTAAAGGTTAGGGCTTGTAAGCCCTGACATTGGCGCAGATAGCTAAAGGATGCCCTGTCCTGGCATTTCTAACTTTAGAGATAATCTCTATATTCTTAAATCCTGCTTTTTGCATTAAGGCGAAGAACTCTCCTTCGGGCAATGCTCCGCCAATACATCTAAACCAATCATCTATATTTTTCTTTACGCCTTCAGGCAGTTTTTCCTTTAGGACAATTTCACAAAAAACAGTCCTTCCGCCAGGTTTTAATACCCTGAAGACATCTCTCATGACCACCTCTTTATCAGGGGAAAGATTGTAAATTCCATTCGAGGCGACAACATCAAAGAAATTATCCTGGAAACCAAGGTTATCTGAGTGGCCGCATTTAATTTCCACATTTTTAATCCCCGCTGCTCCTAGATTTCTCTTTGCCTTATTGACCATATCCTCTGAGATGTCTAAACCATAAACTTTACCTTTCCCCCCTACTGCCTGGGCATAAAAATAAACATCTAACCCTGCGCCACAGCCTAAATCTAAAACAACCTCGCCTTTTTTTAAGTTAATAAACGGCTGAGGATTATTAGCGCCGGTAAAAGACTCATACATAGATGGAGGTAGTTTATCGAGTATATCCTTAGGATAACCCACCTTTAGGGCAAAAGCCTTGCCAACCGGGAAATTAAAATTGGCGCAAGGCTCCTTCGCCACTTTGCCATATTTTTCCTTCACAGCATTCTTTATTTCATCTTGAGTCATCTTGCTTAATGGCTTTTCGTTCATCTTGAAATTCCTCCTTATCTTACTTTATTCCAAACTTTCTTAAAACCCACATCATCGGACACCAGTTGGTAAATGCCGATTGAAAAAGATTAAATCCCACAAATGCTGTAAACCACAACCACTTTGGGCTGACAGAATAAGCTAATACGAGACTCGTCAAAATGAAAAATCCTGCAAAACCCCTTAAAACCCTTTCCATAGTCATTTTGCATCCCTCCTTTAAAAGTTGTACCTTAATGTTACATAGATATTATCATTTTTATTGTGCTGACCTAAGGCAGTATTGTTATCAATTCCCCCAAAGATATTTGCTCCCAGCATTGCCTGGAGATTATCAGTAAAATTATAGCTTATCTCAGGCATTATTAAAAAATCCTTATCATCTGGACTATAGAAAGAAAATAACGAAATCTTCAATGTTTGATATTTGAGTAATTTCGTAAGCCTTAAGGTGATATATTGATGAAGCCTGTCTTCCCTGGCAAATGCAGATGGAAGATTATCTTCATATTGGCTGTATTGATGCATCAGTTCACCATAGTATTGGAGCCCAACAGTAAAATCTGCTGGGAATGCCTTTTGATACCCGATTAAAAATTTCGATTGTGAATTTTTAATTCCTGGGTTCTTCCCATTTCTATCGTCCATTGAGTCATAGTAGCCGTATTCTGCGTTTACAACACCGCCTAAAGCGCTCTCCTGGAGGCTTGCTCCATATACGCCAAGCTCCGCATAGAAATGTGATATAGCCGCCGGCGATGTAAAATTATCTGCCCTCATTGCCGGAGCCCTGTAAAACCCTTTATACGCATAAGCGGTTATATCAGCTCCACCCAAGGATCTATATATCCTTAATGCATATTCCGTATTTTCAAATGTAGTTTTTGGTTTCTCGACTTCTCTATTCATAATATTAGGGTATGGGTCAAAAAAGAAGAAGCGTCCAGTTGAAGGCATATTATCCGGCGTAAAATACGGGATAACTATAAATTCTGCTGATGCAAAATCAGTATAGAGGTTAAACTTCCCAGCGCCTACACCCTGCTTAAGATATTCGAGCGGCCTGCCCGAATAGAACGCCTCCCAATCTTTCGGGAATACATCATTAATAAAAAGAAGATCGCCTACGCCCCACGTAAATATCTGCTTGCCAAGTCTTATGCCAAATTTATCATCGCTAAAATCAATGTACCCTTCTCTAAAATCCACATTGAAATCTTCTTCAACAAGGTCGTGATAAAAGTCAGATTTCACAAAGAACCCTATTTTGCTTTTTTGTGGGTAGAACGAACTTTTAAGTTGAAATCTTTCTTCTCCCATGATTAAATTCCCTTGCTTTGCTCCTTGCGGGTTATCATCAGCAATTCTTGCAGAATAATTTGTCTGTAAGAAACCGTGCACTACCAAATCCTCTGCAAATACAAGAAGAGTTGGGTAAACCCAAAGCGATAACCCAAAAACCAAAATTTTGAATTTTAAATTGTAATTTTGATTTTTATCTATCTTATCCATTCCAAAGGCGGCCTCCTTAAATACCGCTCAGAGAAAATATCATCCCCTATCCCCACATTGTATTCGACACTCTGAAAAGTAACCTCTGTCCTATGGCCGGTTTTAACATTCCTCATCAGTCTTTTGGTTATTGTCATTATTCCGTCTATGTCTTTTATTTCTACTGCCTCAAACTGGCGATAGAGCTCATTCTGCTTATCATAGAATTCTTCCTTTAAAGGCAGGAAATTCGTCTCATAAATCCATGAAATCCTCTTTGTATATTCAGAAGACCCTTTAGGGATACTTTCGATAACAAAACAATTCTTTTCGCCTAATTTCTCTTTTCGTAGTAAGGTATGGGTATCCTCTTCTGGCTTCCTTCCCGAGACATCTTCATAGGTGAAATCGCTTCCTACGAAACTGGAATATTTATCATTGGCGGCAATCCTTTTTACCAAATTAATTGCAGGAAGAAAGAGCCAGCGGTCGTCATCCTTATCTGGGTATTTATAAACCATAAAGGTAGTATCCTTTACATCAACGGGTTTATGAAAGTACATAAAATATTTCTGATTCCCGCCTTCTTCGTAATCCTTTCTTAATATAGTAAGTTCTCGCAGCCTCTTTTGCCCATCTTTATTTATAAGCTCCATTATTACTCTTGCTTTCCCATCATCACCGGCGTAATAAAAGGCAAATCTAGATTTAGAGATAATATCATTGGCTGATAATTCATCCTTGGCAAAGGACAATCTTTGACTAAAACTATCAAGGAGAAATATGCTGGCTACAAAGAGTATCTTAATCGGCCTCATCTTAAAACCTCCTTTTGAAACAATGATCTTCCCCATAATCTCATAATTGCTGGCAGCAAGATTAAGGTAGCCAATGTGCTAAATACCATCAAAAGAGCAAAAAATGTCCCTACGGTAACATAAGGCGTTAAGGTAGATGTTATTAGCGGCAAAAATCCTAAAGAGATAACGATGGCATTTCCCATTATAGCCCTATATGGTTCGCCAGCCATAAAGGTATTAGCGGCTTCTATATCTTTAAGCTCTCGATAGACGGCTTTAAATCTCTGTAGATAGTGAATTGCAAAATCGATTGCCATACCTAAAGCCAAAGCCGAACAGACAGCAATAGGCATATCGTAGTCTTTGCCTGCAAATCCCACAAATCCATAAGAAGAGACTATCGCGATTGTCAATGGCAGCATTGAAATAAACCCCATCCTTAATGAACGAAATTCTATGACCATAAGAAAGAATACTATCCAAAAACTTCCTAAGACTGCCTTGAGCATTCCCCAGACCATAAGGTTCTGCCAAATCATATTAATATAGGTAAGGCCTGACCATCTAATAGTTATATCTTCGGGTGGGGGATTATCTTTCATAAAATTACCGACCGACTTATCAACCTTAAGCATCTGGATATTCTCTCCGCCTTTCATCTGAACCCAGATATTCGCTTTTTGAGAGTTATAATCCAAAAAATTATCCAGGTCATCTGGATCACCGGTCATAGAGAAAAGAAAAAGGTATTGTCCTATTTCCGATTGACTTTGGGGCACAACATCAAAAGCCTTATCTTCATCATGAAGAACGTAATTTACTCTCTTTACGATATCCGCGATCGAAGAAGTCTTACCGACGATTTTTAGGCTTGCAAGATGATTTTGCAGCCCGTCTATATAAGACATGACCTCCGGCCTTTTTATCGCATCCTCTTTATCACCCTCTGCCACTAGATAGGCCATGTAGGTCCCGCCGAAGAACTTATTCATAACATCATCGGCAATCCTTATCTTATGGCTCGGTTTAAACCACTTCACAGGATTATCATTAATACGAATCTGATAAATACCAGTGATACCTATGATAAGAACTACCAGAGAAATTAAGAGGATGGCCTTACTTCTATGAAATGAAAATCTGCCAAATGCCTTAAGTGTTTTGTCAAAGACAGAGGTTTTCTTTTGCCTTTTTTCTAGAAAGGCGGTCAGTTTTTCTTTATTCATGAGCATGATGATTGCCGGAACAATTGTATTGGTAAATAGCCATGCTGCCATTATGCCAAAGGCAACAAAGAGGCCAAATACTCTTACTGGAGGTATGGGCGCTAAGGCCAAAGAACCAAAGCCAACCGCTGAAGTAATAGAAGTAAAAAACATCGGACGATAAAGGTCTTTCATCGTCGCGATGAGCGCCTTTCTCTTATCTTTTATGGCGGGATAGCGGTCAAAAAAACCGCTTAAGATATGAATATCGTCTAATAAAGCGATAGGCATTAGGAATATAGGTATCATTGAACTCATAATATGAACTGTAAAGCCCATACCAATCAGAAGCCCCATCGTCCAGATTACGCTAAGCATTGCATCGAGCATCGGCGGGATAAGGGCTATTGGCTTCCTGAAGATAAGGAATAAAAGGAGCATTATAAAAAATCCTGCCATAGGCGCGGTAATGCCCATTTGAACGAACATCTCATGGCCAAACGTATCTTCAGCAACGGGTAAACCTGCGATATAATATTTTTGATTAGGAGCAAGTTCGGTCTTAAGTATCTTCTCAATCTCTTTAGATATACGGAAACTTTGGTCTTTTTTCTCTATAGGGATATAGATAGAGGCTGCCTTTCCATCCTTAGATATAATTTTATCTACATAGAATGGGTTAGCGTATAGGTCTTTTTTCAATTTCTCTATTTGAGCTCTATCCTGGGGAATATCTTCCATAAAACGCTTTACAACCAATGTCCCGCCTTCAGACGTAACATTATCTGATGTGCGTAAACTTACCACATCCTCAATAATCACTCCTTTAATTCTTAATATTTCATCGGTTATTCTGGCAATCCGAGCTAATGTATCAGAATTGAAAATCACTTCTTCATCAACAATTCCCACAACCAAAAGGTCATTTATGCCAAATTCTTTTTTAACCTTATCATAAAAAACCCTATCGGCCTGTGTTTGTTCAAGCATATTCTCCGGGTCAGTATCAATCTTCATTTTAGGGAATTGCATGGCAAAAAAGATGGTTATGATTAGAAATATCGCTATGGTGCTTTTAGGAAATCTTGTCACGATTTCGGTTAATTTTCTAAGCATTTTAGACCTCTCCTTTTTAAAATCATCTTTTTTTAGTTATTCCTCTCGCTAACTTTTCACCCTCTTGAAGCTGTTCAAGAAGCACCTCTCGTAGAATATCACAGGCCTTAATCATCTTTGGATTGGTAACTTTGTAGTAAATATTTAAACCTGCCCTGCGGGTAGATACAATCCTGCGCTGACGCAGAATGCTTAAGTGTTGAGAAAGGTTTGCTTTAGGCAGCCCTAATCGTTTTTTTAACTCCTCAACGGATTTTTCTCCTTCGCGCAGCAAATTCATGATTTTCAAACGTGTCGGATTAGCCATGCTTTTACAAACTTCGGCATGCATCTCGTACATCTTTTCTTCCATATTCTTATTCATTTTCCCACATCCTCTCTCTTATAATGGGTTTCGTAGTTTATATATTTCGCAATTATTATACTAACTAAATGCTTGTGCTGTCAAGTTTTTTATTTGCGGGGTAAAAACAAAAAAACCTCCGCCAGCCTTATTTGACCAACGAAGGTTTTACTTTTTTAAAGTCTGGGCGCTTATTTCTTTAGCCCCATATCCGAGCTCAGAAAGTTACAATCATATCAGTATCGTGGCTTGAACCAGCGCTTTAACAATTCTTGCCTGTTCATATATCACCCATTACTCCCTTCGAAACTTCTCTCCTCATATAAAAGAAAACAATCAAAGCCATGCATTCGATAAGAATAATTGCGGCAATAACAAATGCTATCGAGCGGTCATACAAGAACCCCAATAGCACACTTCCAAGAAATACCGCAAGGCCGTATGTGGTGTTAAAAATACCGTAGCCCGTGCCTCGCTTGTTTAAAGAAGTAATATCGGCGATCGCAGAACGCATAATCGTCTCGTGAATTCCCATGACTATTCCCCAACAGAGGACGCCGATAATAACAAAAATGTGACGTTGAGAGAATATAAACAACGGCATTAAAAGCGTCATAAGAGGGATGATGATCAACAAGTTTAATCCGGCATTGTGGTTGTTTCTGCGGCTTTTCATTACATCATATAGTTTGCCGACCGATAAAGCAGCTATGGCATCAATACCCATTGCAATGGCGTAATATAGAGGAATCTGCGCGTCAGGGAGAATGTTGGCAGATTTAAAATGAAAGGCAAGGAGGATAAAACTGCAAAAACCTGATGTCGCAACAAAAGTAAACAGCGTATACAGCCAGAAGACCTTGGAAAGCTTATCGGCAACTCCTGCTTTCTTCTGCCCAGCCTCCAAAACAGCAGGATGAGGAACTCTGCGATATGCAATAATCAGGCAAAACATGACCAGCAAAAAGGGCACCCAAAGCAAGGCATAGCCTTTTTGATATGCGGCAATCCCTAAGTTTTGTTTGCCTATCAGCAGGAAAAGTACTGTAAAAATCAACGGCCCGGTAACTGCACCGATCTGATCCATTGCTTCATGCAAACCAAAGCCAAAACCAGTGCCTATCTGGGAGCTTGCCTGTGAAAGTATAGTATCCCTTGCTGGGCTCCGGATGGCCTTGCCTATCCTCTCCATGATTATAAACAGGGCGGCAACTTGCCATATACCCGTAAGAGAAAGTAGTGGCACGCTTACTAACAATCCATACCCAAGAAAAGTTAGAAACCAATACGATTTTGTCTTATCCGAAAGATACCCGGAAACCAACCGTAACGCGTATCCCAAGAATTCACCCACCCCAGCTATCAAACCTAGAGTGGCCGCATTTACCGCAAACAGTTTTAAATACGGGCCGTTTACACTGCGAGCGCCCTCGTATGCGATATCGCCAAAAAGGCTGACCAACCCAAAAAGAATTATAAGATTGAAAGCCCTCTTTCTTGCGTCTGACATTTCTTTCGGGAACATATTATCTGCCCTCCACTACCTCTTCCACTAATTCATGGATTTTTCCTGCGCATTCTTTAAGCGCTCTTTTACCCTTGGCAGTGATACGATAATATTTCCTTACCTTTCCATTGACTACTTTAGTCTTGATAGTTAAATATTCTTCATTTAGCAGGCGGTGTAAAATGGGATAAAGTGTGCCGGGGCTGATATGATACCCATGCCGACTGAGCTCTTTTATCAACTCTAATCCGAATACCGGCTCTTTAGAGGCATGATATAGGATATGAATTTTTATAAACCCAAGAAAAAAATCAGTAATCATAGTTTATAGTTAGTTATCGTAACACGATATCGTATTACGATATTATACACACAGACAATTTATTGTCAAATATTATTTGAAGAAACTTGCTAATCTTAGATGCCTATCAGCATCTTGCCTATATCTGCTTTGAGTAATTCTGTGGTCTTAAAGTGTAATGTAAATCCACGAGCATCTCTATAATACCGCTCAATAGGAAAATCCCTGCAATAACCATGCCCGCCATGAACTTGTAAAGCTTTATCGGTAACATCTATTGCCACCTCAGATGCATAAAGTTTTACCTTCAAAGCGTCTACAATGGGAAGGGGCAAATTTGTATCTCTTCTTAAAGCTGCTGAATAGAGAAGCGCCCTTATAGTGTCGACACCCAAACTTATCTCTGTAATTAACGATTGTATTAACTGATTTGCGCCTATGGGGTTTCCCATAATAACTCTTTCTTTTGCGTGTTTGATAGATGCATCTAAAGCAGCTTGAGCGATTCCCAATGAAATAGCAGCTGCTCCAAAAAAACCAAAGCCGATAATTGCTTGAGCTACAATTTTTAAACCTTCGCCTTTGTTTCCTAAAAGATTTTCTTTGGGAACCCGGCAATCTTGGAAAAAGAGTTCACGGCTGGATGTTCCATTGAGGCCCATCTTTTCTTCTTGTTTTCCAAATGAGAATCCGTTAGCGCCTTTTTCAATAAGCAGCATAGATATCCCTTGAGGCCCTTTAGTTGGGTCGGTGCGGACTAAGACTGCATAGATTTCTGCTTCCTGAGCATTTGTTATGAATATCTTTGAGCCATTGACAACATATTCATCTTTCTCTAACACTGCTTTTGTCTCGAGAGCTAAAGCATTAGAACCACAATTAGACTCATGGACACAAAAAGCTCCAAGTTTTTCTCCCTTTGCCATGCTCGGAAGATACTTCTTCTTTTGCTCTTCATTCCCTGCGCATAGGATAATATATGAGGATATGGCATGAGAAACAAAAGATAGAGCCGTTGAACCGCATGCTTTTGCAATTTCTTCTACTGCTAACACAAAAGATAAGGTATCCATGCCCATTCCTTCATATTCAGTAGGAATTGCTAAGCCTAAAACATCCGCATCTTTTAATTTGTTAAGCCCTTCCCCGACGAAAGAATGGGTTTTGTCAATTTCGCCAGCTCTTGGAACCAATTCCTTTTGAGCAATCTTTCTTACAGCTTCTCTGACAAGTTCTTGGTCCTTACTTAAATTTAAATCCATTGTATCCACCTCCTCTCTTAATTTAGTTAAGTATACAAGCATATACTTAAATATATAGGAAAAAAATTTACTTCTTATGACAGCTCTTTGGTAAACATCCGCAAGTACATATTCTATTAAGACGCTGCCTAGCTTTTTCCAGGGAATCTCTATTTAGGAAATAGTATACCCAATAGCCTTTTCTCTCATCTCTAACTAACCCTGCAGATTTTAAGACACGCAAATGCTGAGAGACAGCGGACGGGCTTATTTTTAAGAAATTTGCTAAGGAATTGACATTCATTGAGCCACTTTTTAGACAGCCAATAATTTCTATTCTTCTATCTACAGATAATATTTTGAAGAGACTGGCAGCATCTTTCATAATAACCTCAATATTATTTTAGTATCTGCTTAAATACTATAACAAATTTATTGCGATGTCAAGAAATATTTTCGATGTATTTCCATCTTCATCTTATTCTACAATATCGCCCACAACAGGTTCAACCTTGATATTTATCTTTTCGAGATATTTTATTGCCTTATCCAGATTCTCCCCTGTGCCTTCAAGTTCCAGGGTTACCTCTCCTACGGTCTCGGTAATCTTTGCCCTCCTGATATTCGGGATTACCTCGTATTTCTTCGCCATGGTATAAATCGCTGGTTCCTTTATCAATTCCTGAGGAAATACCAAATGCACCATTTTCTTAGGCATGTTAATCTACTCCTTTCTCCTTAACTGGCAGAACTGTTCATAATCTATAAGTTTGGTTATACTGGGTTTTTCTCCGCATACAGGGCATTTTGGGTCCCTTGAAACTTTCACCTGCCTGAAAAATGAATCCAATGCATTGAACACCAATAACTTTCCTGCCAAAACTTCGCCTATACCTAATACATATTTTAAAACTTCGTTTGCCTGGATTGTACCTATTACACCTGCAACTGCGCCAAGTATCCCTGCCTCCTGGCAGCTTGGCACAAGCCCAGGCGGCGGAGGTTCAGAAAACAGGCATCTATAACATGCGCTCTTATGCGGCAGGATTGTTATTGCCTGGCCGTCAAATCTGAATATGCCTCCATGCGATAAAGGCTTGTTAGAAAACACACAGGCGTCATTAACCAGATACCTTGTTGGAAAATTATCTGAACCGTCTACAACTATATCGTAATCCTTTATAATATCTAAGATATTAGCTGATGTAAGCCTTATATTATAAGGTATAACTTTCACATCTGGATTTATAGCGTTTAACCTGTCTTTTGCGGACTCTACCTTTAACATGCCTACGGTGTTAACAGAATGCACTATCTGGCGCTGCAGGTTATTCAGTTCAACCTTATCTGAATCCACAATGCCAAGCGTACCGATCCCGGCAGAAGTTAAATATAATGCGGCCGGAGAGCCTAAACCACCAGCGCCTATTATTAAAACCCTGGCATTTAGTAATTTTTCCTGGCCTTTTCCGCCTACATTAGGAAGCAATATCTGCCTTGAGTATCTTTCAATCTGGTCATCTCGTAATTTCATTTCGAGCCCCCTGCAATGGCTGGGATTATCGAGACCTCGTCTCCATCCTTAAGAGAGGTCTGGTCCTGTTTTAAAAACCGCACATCCTCTTCGTTTACATAGATATTTATAAATCTGCGGATATTGCCTTTCTCATCACAGATTCTTTCCTTGATACCTGGAAAATTCCGCTCCAGGTCGTCAATCACTTCCCTTATGTTAGCCCCACTCGATTCAACCTCAGCTTTATTCTGAGTCATATTCTGAAGCGGTGTTGGAATCCTGACTTTTATTGACATCATTACCTCCTCTTCATCTAATTGCCTGTTCAAAAGAATCTAACGTAGGTTTTATCCTGATCGGCTTTCCTATTTTATCCTTAACTGCTTCCTGTGTTTTTAAACCATTCCCGGTTATGCATATAACGATAGATTCATTCCTTGGGATTTTACCTTGTTCAATAAGTTTTTTTGCTGCGCCCAGTGTCACTCCACCTGCTGTCTCAGTAAATATACCTTCGGTTTCGGCTAAAAGTTTAATCGCTTCCACTATTCCTTCATCAGACACATCTTCTGCCCATCCGCCGGATTCTTTTACAGTCCCGACTGCGTATACTCCGTCAGCAGGATTCCCGATGGCCAAAGATTTGGCAATCGTATTTGGCTTAACTGGCTTTATAATCTCAAGGTTTTCTTTTACTGCAGTAACTATCGGGCTGCAGCCAGCAGCCTGGCTAGCATACATTTTTGTATCAAACTTGTCAATAAAGCCTATATTTTTAAATTCCTTTAATGCCTTCCATATTTTAGTAATAAGAGAGCCGCCTGCGCATGGGACTATAATATGTTTAGGCGCCTTCCATCCTAACTGCTCTATAATCTCATAGCCGTATGTCTTTGAGCCTTCAGCGTAGTATGGCCTTATATTTATATTCACAAATGCCCATTTGTATTTCATGGCAATCTCTGAACACAATCTGTTCACCTGGTCATAATTGCCGTCAACCGCCACTAACACAGGATTATAAATAAGCGAGCTTATAACCTTGCCAAGTTCAAGATCAGCCGGAATAAAAATATACCTTTTAAGGTTAGCTATGGCTGACTGCGCTGCTACGGAATTTGCGAGGTTCCCGGTTGAAGCGCAAGCTACAGTATCAAATCCGAATTCTTTTGCCTTGGACAATGCTACGCTCACAACCCTGTCTTTGAAAGACATGGTAGGATGATTCACAGAATCGTCTTTTAGATACAGCTCTTTTACTCCCAGGGCCTTTTCCAAATTCCTGGCCCTTATTAAAGGAGTAAACCCTGTCTCAAGCCCGACTACAGGCTCTTTATCAATCGGCAGGAGTTCTCTGTAACGCCACATGTTTTTAGACCTGGCTTCTATAACAACTCTTGTTAGCTTATGTTTTATCTTCTCGTAATCATAATCCACCTCTAAAGGCCCGAAACAATATTCGCATACATAAATCGGCTCTTTTGGATATAGCCTCGCGCATTCCCTGCATTTTAATCCTTTTACATAAGACATCTTTTTCTCCTTAATTATACTTTTTCTATTAGTAAACGAAAATGGCCGTCAATCTTTTCCACTTTAATTATCTTATGGCCTTCTTCTTTTATGCTTCTTGGCACATTTGCAATTGGTTCTCCAGCATCTATAAGCACTTCTAATATCTCCCCAATATTCATCTCTTCTAATTTTAATTTTGTTTTGACAAAGTTTACAGGACAAATTACTCCTCTTAAATCTAAATTAACTGCTGGTTTTTTTTCTTCCATAATCTACTCCTCTATAATAGAATTCTCTGGCATCCATCCTGTCTGGAAGGAATGGATTTTTATATATTCAGGCCTTTTAGGATTTTTAATTGCATAATCGCCTAAAACTGGTTTAATAAAATCTATAAAGTCTGTCCACTTGTCTCTTAAAATATCACCGATACGAACCCTGCCTTTATCTTTGCCTTCCTTATTATACCATTCGATAACTTTCTCAATAACCTTCCCCATTTTCTCTTCAGGTAAGAACACTGCTATTACGGCGCCATTCATAGGATGGCGGCCATGTCTGCCGCCTATCCGAACCACTAAACCAATTCTACCTTCTTTCCAGGAATTAGTAGGGCAAGCCCTGATACAATCAGCGCAGTAAAGACATTTGCTCCTGTCAATAATTGGCTTGCCTGTTTGAACATCATTGGTAATTGCCCCTTCTCTGCAGGCATAACCGCAAATCCTGCAGCCTGTGCAAGTGTCTTCGTCCCATATTGGTTCAACTGCGCCTTGAAATCCTAAATCCATCTCATTGGTGCGAAAACAATCAATTGGACAGCCTGAAAGCGAAATCTTAAATTTATGATTGCACTGCATACCGAAATATTTTTGGTCAATCTCCTGACATAACTTTTGAACATCAACCAAACCATTGGGGTTATATTCGCAGCCTGAACAAGCAGTAGGCACGCGCACCCTTGGGCCGCATGATGCTATCTTCTGTCCAACTTCTCCCAGCTCATCAGACAATTGCGAAAAATCTCTATAATCGACATAGGGAATCTCTATTGATTGACGCACGCTAATATGCACATAATCTTTTTTGGAATATCTGCTGGCCACTTCTGCAATTTTCTTTAATTTTTCAACAGGAACCCTTCCTCCTGGACAACGAAGCCTGACTGTAAATAGGTCTTTCTGCCTCTGACGAATATAACCGCCAGATTTTAACTGGTCTAGATTAAAAACCTCTTTTTTGCCTTTTTTCGTTTCTATCTCTAATTTTGACTTTTTTTGCTCTTCTAAATTATGATCATATTTTATATCTATATTTTTATCTTTCATTTTAAATGCCTCCTGCTTAAACTATGCCTCAAAATACTGCTGCATAGAAAAATATCTGTCGCCAGCGTCAGGCAAAATCACAACCACTGTCTTATCCTTGCCCAGCGTTTTTGCAATCTTTAATGCTGCCCATACCGCAGCGCCGCTTGAGATGCCTACAAACAACCCCTCTTCTTTTGCAAGGGCCCTTGAAGCCTTAAATGCGCTGTTATCATCCACAACGATTATCTCATCTATAATATCCCTGTTTAAAATTTCAGGAATAAACCCTGCGCCAATACCCTGAATTTTATGAGGCCCTGGTTTTCCCCCGGATAAAACAGCGCTTGTCTCTGGCTCAACCGCAATTATTTTGATTTTCGGGTTTTTCTTTTTCAACACTTCTCCTACGCCTGTTATGGTGCCGCCTGTTCCCACGCCTGCAACAAATGCATCTATCTCTCCATTTGTAACATCTATTATCTCTTTTGCAGTTGTCTCTCTATGAATTTCAGGATTTGCCTTATTTTTAAACTGCTGCGGCATAAAACTATTCGGAATTTTCTTTAAAAACTCCTCTGCCTTTTTAATAGCGCCTTTCATGCCGTCACTGCCTGATGTAAGCACTACTTCTGCCCCATAGGATTTAAGTATATATATCCTTTCCAGGCTCATAGTCTCTGGCATTGTAAGAATGCATTTATAACCTTTTACAGCGGATATCATTGCAAGGCCTATCCCGGTATTGCCGCTTGTAGGTTCAATTATAGTTGAGCCTTTTTTAATCAATCCTTTTCTCTCAGCATCATTAATCATTGCCAGGCATATCCTATCCTTTACGCTCCCTCCTGGGTTATAAAATTCAAGTTTAGCTAAAATCCTGGCCATATCCGGTTCAACTATTTTATTCAGCCTTACCATAGGAGTCTTTGTAATCAATTCCAGCGTATTTTCTGCTATTCTATCTGAAAAAGGCGAGCCGCCTCCCATATAGTAAACAAACTCCAGCTTGTCCCCGGAATTTAATACAACCTTTGAATGTTCTTTTTTATCTACAATCTTCTCATTAAGTTCCACTGTAACCACCTCAGGCTTAACCTTTTTAATCTCTAAAAGTTTAGCTATGGTTATACCGGGTACTAATTCTTCTTTCTTTCCGTTTAAATATACGTTTGGCATTTCATTACCCCCTTAAATTTTCAAAAGATTCATTAACTGCTGTTAATGTATTATATATATCGTCACCAGTATGGACGATGGATAAAAAATTTGTTTCAAACATAGAAGGAGAAAAATAAATTTTCCTTTTTAATAAGCCATGAAAAAATCTTTTAAATAGTTCTATATCCTCGAAAGATACACTGAACATTGAAGCAATATTATTAACCTTTAGCCTTACTCCATGATCTTGGGCCCTTGATATTATACCATCACATAATCTCTTTGTCTTTTTTTCCAACTCCTTATATGGATTAAGTCTTTTCAAGGCTTTTAAAGTAACTATGCCTGCTGTAACCGCAACAGGATTACCTGATAATGTCCCTGCCTGATATACAGGCCCTATGGGCGCAAGTAATTTCATTATATCTTTTCTCCCTCCAAAAGCTCCTACTGGCAGCCCCCCTCCTATAATCTTTCCCATGCATGTTAAATCTGGCTTTACATTAAAAAATCCTTGGGCCCCTCCATATGAAATCCTGAACCCGGTTATCACCTCGTCAAAAATTAAAACAATGCCTTGCCTGTCGGATAATTTTCTCAAGTCTTGCAAAAAACCTTTTTCAGGCAGGATAACGCCTGCATTTCCAGCGACTGGCTCCACAATAATTGCCGCTATATCTCTCTTGTGCCTCGTAATTAACTCCTTTACGTTTTTTATATCATTATAAGGGGCGGTTATCGTATGCTTTTTAAAGCTCAGCGGCACGCCTTCGCAATTTAAAAAATAATCCGCGTGACCGTGGTACGAATTCTGGAATCTAACGATCTTGTCTTTTTTAGCGTAAGCCCTTGCAAGCCTTATTGCAGCCATCACTGCTTCTGTTCCTGAGTTTGTCAACCTGACCTGCTCTATTGAAGGCACTGCTTTTACAATAAGTTCCGCTAATTCTATTTCTAATCTTGTGGCTATGCCAAAACTTGTGCCATTCTTAACTGAGTTTTCCAACTCCTTTATAACTTCTGGATAAGCATGGCCTAAAATGAGCGCGCCCCAGGACATACAGTAATCAATAAAAACCCTATTGTCTTCGCTGCATATCTTTGAGCCTTTTGCATGCTTAATAAATACAGGACTGCCGCCTACTGCCTTGAAAGACCTCACAGGACTATTGACGCCTCCTGGAATAAACTTCACGGCTTCTTTAAAAAGCATATTATCCGTTACTTTAACCATCTGACAGCCTCTTTTGCGTAATAGGTAATAATGATATCCGCGCCTGCTCTTTTTATTGATGTAAGAACTTCCAGGGCTAAATCCTTTTCTTTAACCTTATCGCCCTGGCTGAGCTTTTTTATAGCGCTATATTCTCCGCTCACATTGTATGCGGCAAGAGGGATATTGAATTTCTCTTTCGCTCTATAAATAATATCCAGGTATGCCAGGCTGGGCTTAACCATAACAATATCTGCCCCTTCATTAATATCCTCTTGTATCTCTCTCAATGCTTCATCTGCATTTCTATAGTCCATCTGATATGTTTTTCTGTCCCCGAACTCCGGCGTTGAATCCAATGCCTCCCTGAATGGCCCATAAAAATTAGAAGCGTATTTTGCCGAATAAGCCAATATACCTGTATCCTGAAAACCATTTTTATCCAATGCCTCTCTTATAGCCCTGACCTGACCGTCCATCATTGCTGAAGGAGCCACAAAATCAACGCCTGCTTCTGCGTGAGAAATGGCAATCTTGGATAGTATTTTTAATGTCTCATCATTGTCTATATAGAAATCTTTATTTTTGGTCTTTGGTCTTTTTACAATTCCGCAATGGCCATGTGAGGTGTATCCGCACAAACAAACATCTGTGATAATAACAATATCTCCTATATCTTTTCTTATTGCCTTTATTGCCCTCTGGACAACGCCATCTTCATTATAGGCTTCTTTGCCGTATTCATCCTTTTTTACAGGGATCCCAAAAAGGAACGCTGAGTTTATGCCCAGCCCCCTTGTTTCCTCTATATCCTTTACGAGATTTTCTATGCTTAACCTGTAAAACCCGGGTATGGATTCAATGGTTTCTTTTTTATTTCTACCTGCAACCGCAAAATAAGGCATGACAAAATCGCTGGCTGAAATCCTTGTTTGGCTGACTATCCCTCTTATCAAACTATTCCTTCTTAACCGCCTCAGTTTAATAGCTGCCACTTTTCCGCCTCTTTCTTTGTCACATCGCCTATGCAAGTTATCTTAACTTTCTCAGGCACTTTACCATATCTGTTTATAAAATTCCTGACTCCTGAGGGGCTTGTAAACATAATTTCATTAAAGAAATTTAAATCCAAATCCGGCAGATCCTCCGTCATCACATTTCTATATGCAAAACTTGAAGTTACTATGGCCCCGAGTTTTTCAAATTCTTTTTCCAAGCCTTTATCAGAGATATTTGAACGCGGCAAAAATATCTTTTTGCCCTTAATACTCAGGTTCCTGAATTCGTCTATCAGGCCTTTTGAAGATTCTTTTTTTGGAACCAAATCCGCAGATATCGTGAAATCCAGAAGCCTTTGCCTCGTGCAATTCCCAATAGCAGCAATCTTAATATTGTTAAGAACCCTTGCGTCTAAACCAAGCTCTTTAAGCCTTTCAAAAAAATATTCCACGCCAAAACGGCTTGAAAAAACAATCCAATCGAATATTTTTATATTTCTTATGTAAGAATCCAGCTCTTTATAATCCTCCAGCGGTTCTATCCTGATTAGAGGCAAATGAAAATACGTGCCTTTTAAAAAAAATCTTTCGCCAGATAGGCCTGTAAATAAAATACGCTTATTTTTTCTGAGCCAGTTGAATTGTTTTTCAAAACCCACTACTTCTCCAATGATAATTATGGCTGGCGGCCTTATCTTTCCTCTTTTAGCTTTTCCTGCTATGTCTTTTAAGGCGCCTGTCAAAACCTTTTGGGTCAACATAGAAGCATCCTGCACTATTGCCACAGGTGTATTTTTATGCTTACCTGCTTTCAGCAATTCATCCACAATACCCTTTATGTTCTCAGCTGCCATATATACAATAATTGTGCCGCTTTTACTGAGGCCTTTCCAATCTATAAGGCAATTTTCTTTCAAAGAGTCCTCGTGCCCAGTTATAAAGATGCAGCTTGAACTAATGCTTCTGTCAGTTAATGGGATACCGCTCAAACATGCGCTGGCGCTTGCTGCAGTAACGCCTGGAACAATTTCAAACTCTATATTTTCTTTTGAAAGCGCTTCTAATTCCTGTGAAATCCTGCTAAATATAGAAACGTCTCCATTTTTAAGCCTTACAACCCTTCTACCCTGCCTGGCTTTTTTGATTAACAGTTTATTAATCCTATCTTGAGATTCAGAAAATCCATCCGAATATCTTTTTTTGCCCAGCTTGTCACAGCATATTAGTTCTGCATCCTTGTTTATGTTCTCAAGTATCTGGTTATTCACAAGATAGTCATAAATTACAGTATCTGCCTGTCTGAGGATATTCGACCCTCTCACAGTTATTAAATCCTGCCTTCCAGGCCCTGCTCCAACTAAATAAACCTTACCTGTCATTTAAAAACCTCTCACATGGCGCCAGGCACTAGTGCCTGGCACCATGTAGAACTGATAATAATTTAACTAACTCTAAATCAACTGCTCTCGCAACAATTGCCAGGCCGCCCTGCAGAGGATGCGGCTTTAGAATCTCCAGCGGTATCCTTTGTGTAATTCTGTGCGAAAGCCCTAATCTAGTTAAAGCGCATGCAGCAATCACAATCGCATCTATATTTAACCTCGTAGGTTGCCGTAAACTTCTAATGTTACAAAACAAGTCATACTCGTTTTGTAACATTAGGCTACCTATGCGATTTGGGTAGTTATCATCAAGTAACATTAACCGCTCTTCAATATTACCGCGTATGTCAACTATCTCAAAATCTTTTCTGTATTCTTTCAACTGTGCCTTGCGCCTTAAACTGCTTGTGCCGATCCTCGCGCCTTCTGGAAGCTTATCTAAAGTTAAGCCTGATTTTGAAACCAGGGCATCAAAAGAGTCTATGGAACTTGTTACAGCTGGAGTAACCAAATCATCTCTTGACTCATCCGGCAAATCTTTGGCGCTATGGACACTAAAATCAATCTCATTTTTTAAAAGCGCTTCATCTATTTCTCTTGTGAAAAAATCAGTCCCTTCTATTTCTGAAATAGGCGTAACCTTATCCTTATCTCCATAAGTATCTATGCCTATAACCTCTACCTGCATGCCAGGATAAAACCCCTTCAGTATATTCAGGACTTCTTCAACCTGTTTTAAGGCAAGAGGGCTGGTTCTAGTTCCAACTCTGTAAGTTCTTTCCATGATTTTTCTGCCTCTATTTGTATGATCTTTTTCAGCTCTTCTATTTCACAGGCTTTTCCAGCTAGTTTTTTCTCAATTACACCCTTTAAATCCTCTAAATAAAATAATTCCACTCCCTTTATATTCTTCACCTCGGGGTCAACATCCCTTGGCATGGCAAGGTCTATTATAAGAATTTTATGGTTTATCATGTATTCCAGCATCTTTTTATCAATAATAAAATGCGGGCTCCTTGTAGCAGTTATAATTACATCCGCTGTATTCAGGAATTTCTTTAACTCATCGAATCTGACTGCCTTTGCTTTGATTTGCATAGATAAATCTTTTGCCTTTTCAAATGTCCTTGTGGATATGAATATTACCTCGGGTGTTTCTTTTTCTAAATGCCTGGCGACAAGTTCGATAACCCTGCCTGCGCCTATGATCAGGATATTTTTACCTGCCAGAGAGCTGATCCTATCTTTTATAAATTCTACTGCAATAGTTCCTATGGAAATATTATCTTTAAAAATTATACTCTTGGCATGCGCCTTATCTACAAATGATATAGCGGAATGAAATACCTTTTTCAAGAAACTGTCTAAAAAACCTTTGCTATCGGATTCCGCAAGAGAGGCCTTTACCTGCTCCAGGATCTGTGTTTCTCCAGGTATCATGGAATCCATACCGCATGTAACTGAAAATAAATGCCTGGCTGCATCAATATCCTTATATATATAAAGGTATGAAGAAAATTTATTGATATTTATTTCATGTTGTCTGGCAAGAAAATTTTTTATCTCCTCTATGGCCAACTCTTCATCATCTGAACTGGCGTATATCTCAACCCTATTGCAGGTAGAAAGAATAACAGCTCCTTTGAGGATGCTTCTTTCTTTTAAGAAATCAAGGCTGTCCTGCAAGCTCTTTTTAGAAAAATATACCCTCTCCCTGAATTCAACCGGGCTATGATTATGATTCGTGCCCACCATGATTAAACTCATTCTGTCCTCACCTCTTCTTCTTTAATATTTCCTTCTTGTATCTTGAACGACTTTATGACAGGGTTTTTCTTATCCTCAAGGGAAATGATCGCGTATGAAACCTCTGGATAAAAGGCCAGCTCCACATCATGGCTTGAAGGATATGCCTGGCTCGCCACATGCGAATGATAAATTCCTATCATCTCCATACCCAACCCACGTATTTCTTTCATAACCTTAAGTTGTCCTTTTGGGTCCATAAAAAACGTGGAAGGGCTCGCATCAGTATTGTTCATCGCATAAACCTTTTCCACGGTTCGACTTCGCTCACCGTTGACTTTCCCGTCTTTGCCTGCCAGTATCCCGCAGGCCTCGTTGGGGAATTCCTTCCTGCTCTGCGATACTATCTGATCAAATAGTTCTTTTTTTAATATAAGCATAGATTATCTTTTCAGAAACAACAGCGCTAAAATATATGAAGTTGTTATTGAGAGCAAAGGCGTAATTATCCAGACAAAAAAAGTCTTCTTCACGATATTCTTGTCCCATGTATATTTGTGGCCGTTTTTCAAACAGCTTATTGCAAATATAGCGGCAAGATTAAGCTGCACCAGTGATTGAGGGATGCTAAAGAGAGAGGCAAAGATAAGTAATGTTGCTGTAACAAATGCAACCAATGTGCTTGAAACCAGCCCCAATGGCACAATTTCTCGGCCTGCGGTATCTAACGGGCCTTTGCCCAACAGCCATGCCCCAATGCCAAAAAGAGGCGCTACTAAAAACAGGCCTGAAAATATGTTTAGAATCCCTGCGCCAAATAACGGCCCTACAGCATTTGCCACATTATTTGTGCCAATGGCAAAAGCAACATAACAGCTTACAATCAACGCAGATAATCTCATCTTCTTTTCATTAGCGAATATCTTCTCGTAAATATGCAGGTTATTATGCTCTGGCGGATAAATAGTTCTGTATAACGCAAAGGTCAGGATATAGGATAACAAAGGTAGAAGAATCCACGCAGGCAATATCTTCATAAATAATGCAGTAAGATTCAGCTGTTGAAAATATAATCCAACCCCAACAATTGCCATTACTGTAACCTGGCTCGTGGACTGCGGTATCTTTAAGATATTAGCCAGAAAAAGGCTTAGAGCAGATGAGCCTAAAATTATAAGAACCGCATCAAAGCTCATTAATTCCTTAGGCAATAACCCTTTACCCAGAGTTAATGTAACATTTTTCCCAAGAAGAACCGCGCCTAAGATAACAAAGACCGCAAATAAAATCAAAGAATTCTTTTTCTTTACCAATCTACTGCCATAGACTGCGGCAAAAGAAGGAGCGATGCCTGACGCGCCCATATTTATGGCAAAAAATATTACCACACTAATTAATAATATTATCTTGATCAATTTTTACTCCTCTATATCCCTGCACCCATCATTGTCTTTAAAGGCCTGGTATGTATGCCGCATTCTCCGCCGCATTTACTTGTGCCGATCCAGCGTCCGGCGCGCTCGTCTTCTTCATTAGTTATTTTAGTGCATGGAGCGCATCCAAGCGACCTGTAACCTTCAGCATAAAGAGGGTTTACCTTAACGCCATTAAGAGCCAGATACTGCCAGACCTCTCTTTCCTTCCATATAAGAATAGGGTTTAATTTAATCAACCCTTTATCGCGCTCTTCAACCTCTTTAAAGTCTGTGCGTGTCCTGCCTTCTGTGCAGCGTAAACCCGTAACCCAGCATGTGACTTTCATCTCCTCAACAGCCCGTTTGACTGGTTCTACCTTCAAGATATCGCAGCACTTGTCAGGGTTTGTTTCATAAAGCCTGCCTGGTATTTCTGAGTCATTCTTATAGACTTTCAATTCAGGATATCGCGTCACCTCCTGTTTCATAAATTCCACGGTTTCTTTAGGCTTAAATCTTGTTGTTACAATAAACCCGCGTATCTTGGAATTTGCCCTTTTAGCAAGATCCCATACTGCCACTGAATCCTTACCCAGGCTATTCGCGACCACCAACCCATCCCCATACTTTTCATAAGCCTCTTCTATAAGGGCCAGAGACCGCTCAACTTTTTCCTTAAAATTCAGTGTTTCTACTAATTCCTTTAAATCATCTTTGTTTTCCAACAAACTCATAACTACCCCCTCCTTTTTTTATAATGCTTACTATGTCTATCATATTAGTAAAGTATACAGTATTTCTAAAATATTGTCAAGCAAAAAATGCCAAATTATAGCTGCATCCAATCTTTCAATACTGGCTGGTATCCTTTGGCCGCCAGCATTGCCTTGATCTCTTCCACATTCCTTGTATCTGAAATTTCAAATTGAGAAGGATTCAACCCCTCATGAAATTCTATAGTATGTCCGCCTACCTTGGTAGAGGAACCAGCTGACATACGGGTAATGCCTAGGGGCAGCAGGTTTTCTCTAAGTTCAGGGCTTTCGCGCGTCGATATGGTAATCCCGAGCCGCGGTAAAAAAATTCTTAAAGCAGTAACTATCTGCGTTATATTCTTGTCACTGATATCGCTCGATATCTTAAAATCTCCGAGATGAGGCTTAATCCTTGGTATAGATGCTCCTATTTCTACATCATAAAATTTATCCTGAAGGTATTTCGCGTGAAGCCCCATAAAAAAAATCTCTCTTCGCCAGTCATTCAGCCCCAATAAAACCCCTATATTTACATTCCTGATGCTATTTTTCGCAGCTCTTTCCGGCGCGTCAAGCCGGAACAGGTAATCCTTTTTAGGCCCTCGCTTGTGCACCATGTCATAAATTACTTCATCATATGTTTCCTGATATAAGGTTAATCCGTCTACGCCTTCGGCCGCTATCTGGGCATATTCACTTTCTGTAAGCGCGTATATCTCTATAGATATTGAGCTGAAATATTTTTTTAATACCCTGACACAGTCTTTGATATACTCTAGCGGACTCTTTTCTAGAGACTCTCCTGTAAGAATTAAAATATGCCTGAGCCCTGTTGATGAAATAAATATAGCTTCCTTTTCCACTTCTTCAAGGCTTAGTTTTTTCCTGGCAACATCATTTCTGGAATTGAACCCGCAATAGGCGCACTGATTTTCGCAGTAATTGGACAAATACATCGGCGTATACAGCTGGATAGTCCTGCCGAAATGCCTTAATGTTAAGCCATGCGCCTTCTGCGCCATATCCTCCAGATAATTTTCTGCGGCAGGAGAAAGGAGCGCTAAAAACTGGGATTCACTTTGCCTCTCCGTTTCAATTGCCGTCTCTACCTCCTGAGGCGAAATATTATGAAATATTTTTTCAAAATCAAAGTCTTTATATTTTAGATAAATATTATAATAGCTCATTTTGCGCTTTTTAATTTTCTTCTTTTCGTAAGAATCCTGTAAGCGGCGAAGACGCAGTTGCGCAAATTCTAGTGGAAGAAAGGCCTGCGAGATATGCGCGCCTGCCTGCTTTAACCGCATCCTTAAATGCCTTTGCCATGTTAGCTGGATCATTAGCTATAGAGATAGCAGTATTAACAAGCACTGCAGCGCATCCCATCTCCATGCATTCACAAGCTTCGGAAGGCCTGCCTAAACCCGCATCCACTATTACAGGAATCTTTATCTCATGGACAATTATATCAACAAGCTCCCTCGTCTTAATACCCCTATTGCTTCCTATAGGGGATCCCAGCGGCATAATAGCAGCAGCGCCTGCATCAACAAGCCTTTTCGCCATCGATAAGTCTGGGCTCATATATGGAAGCGCCACAAAACCTTCTTTTACAAGGATCTCAGTAGCTTTGAGCGTCTCAATATTATCTGGAAGCAGATATTTGTTATCCTGTATAACTTCTATCTTTATCCAGTTGCCAGCTCCGCTTGCCTTTGCGAGCCTTGCAATACGCACAGCCTCATCAGCATTTCTTGCGCCGGAAGTATTCGGCATAATTATACATTTTTTAGGGATGTAATCCGATATATTTTCTGTTTTTGAACTAAAATCCACCCGTCTCAGCGCAACAGTAACAACATCTGGCACTACGGACTCCAGAACATGCCTCATTAGTTCATAGCTTGAAAATTTACCAGTGCCGATAAATAACCGGTTATTTATTTCTCTTCCGCCTATGGTCAATATATCATCCATTTTATCCTCCGCTTTTTTCCTTTTCTTTTATGAGCCTATCCTTAAAGTTCCTGGCCCTGCCTATTATATCTTCTGCCTGTATTATACCCCTGATAACGGCTATGTTTTTTGCGCCTTGTTTTAAAATCTCACCCAAATTCGACAGATTGATACCGCCTATAAAAACCACGGGTTTTTTAGCAATCTTTAAAACTTCTTTTATATCTTTGGCGCCAAGAAAATAATCCTTTGTCTTTGTAGGAAAAATTGGGCCATATGCTATATAATCAACATCCTCTTTATCCGCCCTGTTTAGCTGAGCTAAAGAATGCGTTGACACGCCTATTATTTTACTCTTTCCTATTATATTCCTTGCTTCAGTTATGCTATATTTTAGCGTATCTTCCTGGCCAAGATGTACGCCGCTAGCGTTGCTTTCCCTGGCTATGAGCGGATCGTCATTCACTATGAATATAACGCGCTTTTTTTCGCAAAGGCTTGAAAGTTCACAGGCGAGTTTCACTAGTTTATCTCTATCCTTACTCTTCTCCCGCATCTGTATAATATCAACTCCGCCAGAAATAGCAAGGCTTGCTATCTCTACAGCACTTCTACTTAAACCATACTCTTCACTTATCACCAAATATAAACTGTAATCATTGATCTTTAACACCTTATCTTCTCCGTTTGAGATTAGCAAGACTTGAAAAAGACCCAATTAATGAGTAGGCGCGGCCAAGAATATCGCGAAGTTCTTTCCTTTGTATGCATAGCGGCAGAAAAAAATAGACTATACCCCCTAAGGGCCTTAACAGCAAATTCCTCTTTAATCCTTGCCGGAATATTTCAAAATCCACCTTTTCTTCGAAAGTAAAACCCTGTTTGGTCTTCTTGTCTTTCACTAATTCCAGCGCAGCTATAAGGCCAAGATATCTTACATCCCCCACTAAAGGCAAGTCTTTAAACCCTTCCATAGTTTTATGAAAAAAAGGCAGTATTTTTCTTACCCTTTCCAGAACGTTTTCCTCTTCAAATATCTCTAAACTTGCCAAGGCTGTTGCGCAGGCAAGCGGATTTGCGGTAAAAGTGTGGCCATGAAAAAAAGTCTTCTTTTCTTTGTAATCCGCATAGAATGCCTGATATATCTTATCCGTGGTCAGGGTTGCGCCAAGGGGCAAATAGCCTGCGGTAATACCCTTGGAAAGACAAAGAAAATCAGGCAAGAGATTTTCTACATATTCACAGGCAAACATCTTTCCCGTTCGCCCGAATCCGGTAGCTACCTCATCAATGATTAAATGCACATTGAACCTCTTGGCTAAACTTGCAGCCTTTGCCAGATATTCTTCAGGATAGATTATCATTCCTCCTGCGCACAAAACTAAAGGTTCAAGAATAATAGCTGCTATTTCCGTAGATTTTTCTTTCAATATTTTTTCCAGAGGACCAATGCAATCAATATTGCAAGACATTCTGTCTTTATTTATCGGGCAACGGTAGCAATACGGAGAAGGCGCCTTGAAAGAAGAATAAAATAACGGCGAGAACACTTTATTGAAAAGATCCACTCCACTCACGCTCATTGTCCCGATAGTATCGCCGTGATAACCGTTATCTAAAGATACGAATTTTATTTTTTTATTTACTCCTATATTCTGCCAATACTGGAAAGACATCTTAAGCGCAACTTCCACTGCCGTCGACCCATTATCAGAGAAAAAAACCCTGGTTAAATTTCCAGGCGCAATAGAGATAAGTTTCTCAGCCAGAAGAATAGCCGGTTTATGGGTAAAGCCTGCAAATAAAACATGCTCCAGAGAATCCAGCTGCTTTTTAATTGCCTTTTTTATTTTCGGATGATTATGCCCGTGGATATTGCACCACCAGCTGGAGATGGCATCGTAATAGAAATTCCCGTTTGTATCATAAAGCTTAATGCCTCTGGCCTTTTCAATCAAAATAGGCGGCGCTTTTTTACAATCCTTCATCTGCGTATAAGGATGCCAAACGAATTTTAGATCTTTCTCAATCAATTTACTCATGTTTTAATTTACGGTATATTTTTTCTGCTATAGGGATAAAGCGTTCGTATAATTTTTCAGGCAATTCTGTCCAAGGCAAAACTCCAAGAATATTTTCTCTGGTTAACGCTCCTATGATGCGGGGGTTATCTTCTATAATCCTTGCATCTTCTTTCTGCGGGTTATTAAACACTATGCCCAATATGTCCATTTTTCGCATCCTCAGCGCTTCAATGGCCAAAAGAGTATGATTAATAGCTCCTAACTTATTCTGCGCTACTATTAAAACAGGTAAACCAGCTTCCTGCGCCAAGTCTATAAGTAAGATACGCCTGTCCAGAGGAACCATAACTCCGCCACTGCCTTCTACAATGACAAAATCAAACCTTTGCGCCAGCGTTCTGAAACTTCTGATAATCTTACGCGGATTAATTCTTTTGTTTTCCATCCTGCTTGCCAAATGCGGAGAAGCAGGAAATCTGAATTTATAAGGACAAACAAGGTGTAAGCAATCTTTCACATAACTTTTATTTCTAGCCATAGCTTTGAGGTGCGCAACAATATCTGAAGGAAAATTACCCTTACAGCCGCTTTGAACCCATTTTTGAGTAATAGTAGTATGCCCTTTATTAAGCAAATGCCTCGCTAAATAACCGGCAATAACTGTTTTACCAACGCCAGTATCTGTTCCCGTAACAAACAGGCCGTTCATATTTTTTCCCCCTGGCAAAAAAATACCTGATAAGTAGCCTTGATTCGGCTGTATCTGTTTAAATAATCTTTCTCTAATTCTTCTAAAATCCTGCGGCCAATTTGTTTTTTATTACCTATGCCAGAACCCCTGATGCCGCTATATTTTATTTTATACAATAAATCCTTCAGGCTTAAAAAATATTCCTCATATCTTACTTCTTGTATTTGAGTTTCTTTGAAATATTTACCAAGCGCTGATTTCAGATTCTCCTTATTTAAAAAAAACCCTGCCTGAATAGATGCGCTTTTCAGGACGAATCGCAAAGTTACGTTTAATTCCTGGAAAGTAAGCGGGCCAAAGGCGGAAAAAACAATATGCCCATTTTCTTTTAACATCCCTTGGCATCTTTCTAGCGCCTTTTCTAAATCCGTAAACCATTGGAAACAGGCATGGGAAATAACCAGGTCAAATTTTTCAGGCCAGACTATCTCTTCCGCGTCGCTAACTATAAATTCAACATTACTGCTCTGTAACTTTTTTTCAGCTATCTCTACCATCTTCCTGGAAATATCCAGAGCCTTAATTCTAGTATCCTTGAATTTATCTCTTAGACTAAGAGTAAAATTTCCTGTCCCACAGCCTAGTTCAAGTATGCTCGTAAAATCACTGCCTTTTATGCAATCCAAAAGCCTGCTAGCGGATTTCCTTTGAATATCGGCATAGCTGTCATACAGGTGGGCGTATCTTGAAAAATTTCTGGCAACAAGTCTTTTATCCATAAAAAGCGGCCTTAAATCGCTTATTTAAAAATATGATATGCCCTAGATTGGGCAAAGAAATAAATTCGGCTTGAGGCAAGCAAGAACTTATCTTTCCAGCTTCTTCAACCGGCGCTACAGCATCAGATTCTCCGTGAAAAATTCTTATTTTTTTTATCCTGGTTAAAGCCCCTGTATCTATCTTTGCCTTTGAGAGATAGCCTAACCCATTTACCAATTCTCCCAAGCTTATCCCGTCAACGTAATCCTTTAACAGTTCTTTCTTAAAATAACTCCTGCCTTCGAAGTCGCTTTTAGAGAAACACCCGAGATAAAATTTATAAAGCCACGCTCTCTTATTTTTTCTAATCTTTTCGGTTATTTCCTGTAAATAGCCCTGCTCAAATTTCTCTCTTACGCTCAAAAGGATTAATTCATCCACCCTCTCCGGACTAGCCGCGGCAAAATCACAGGCCAAAAAACCTCCCATGGACCAACCCAGGAGCGAAACTTTTTCTACTGCATATTCATCCAGCCGGGTTTTTAATTCTGCTGCAAAATTAAGCGGCGAAAATTTAACCGGCGCTAGATAATTATAACTTAAGCCTAAACTATCAAAAATCCTGTAGTCCGCAGCCCATCCGGGTATTAAAACCAGATTTTCCTGAAAACCCCTCTGGATTAATTTAATCTCTAGCATCGCAAATAGCTTTAATAAGTTGGCTCAGAATTTCTTTCTTGTGAAAGTAGTTCAAAGAAATCCTGAGGCGCGCCTGGTTTTTGGGAACAGTGGGCGGCCTTACTGCTAAGATCCAAAACCCTAGCTCCTGCAACCTTCTGGCAAACTCGACTGCCTTCAAATTATCTCCGATAATAAGCGGGATTATCTGAGAACATCCTTTTACTTGGAACCCTTTCTCTTCTAATGCGCTGCGCAAATATGCTGCGCAGCTTAAAAGGTTTTGCCTGCGAAAAGGCTCTTCCCTGACCAAATCAATAGCTGCCAGATTACAGGCAATGATAGCCGGAGGCAGTGCTGTAGAATAAATAAAACTCCTGCAGGTATTTATTAAATACTCTATTGTTTTTTTCGAAGCGGCAAGATATGCTCCAAAACCGCCCAGGGCCTTACTAAAAGTGCCCATAATAAAATCTATTTTTTCCTCAAGGCCTTCTTCTTCGGCTACCCCGCCGCCTGTTTTCCCAAAGATGCCTGTGGCATGAGCTTCGTCAACCATAAGCTGGCAGTTATATTTTTCTTTCAAAGCTACTAATTCCGCTAACAACGGCCTATCGCCGTCCATGCTAAATATAGTTTCCGTGACAATCAACGCCTGCTTTGATTTTCGCCGCTCTCGCTTCAGCAATGTTTCCAAGTGAGCGCTATTGTTATGCTGGAAACGGAAATGCCTCGCGCCGGATAAAAGTATTCCGTCGATAATGCTGGCGTGGCAGAGGCGGTCAGAGAAAATACAGTCGCCTTTGCCATAAAGCGCGCTGATTATGCCTACGTTTGCCTGATAGCCTGAATTAAAAACCAGCGCCGCCTCTTTGCGCTTAAATAGCGCCACTTTATCTTCCAAATGATGGTGGATTTCCAAACTTCCGCTTAAAAGCCTGGAAGAAGAGCTGGATGTTCCGAATTTTTCTAAAGCATTTTTACTTGCCTCGATAAGCCGGGGGTGGCTGGAAAGCCCCAGATAATCATTGGAAGAAAAATCAACGAATTCCTTGCCATTAATATAAATAGCAGGGCCGCGGCGGATAGATACAGGCTTTAACTCTCTCAACAGCCCTTCACTCTTCCTTTGCTTCAAAAATTCTTCTATTGTGACCACAGGTTTTCTATCTCCTTGATTAACTGCCTATCTTTCTCAAGCGCTTGTCCTTTTATAGTCAGATACCCGCCAATAAGCATGCCATTGGCCCCTGCCATAAATGCCGAGGCTTGAGCGTCAGCAAAAACAGATTCCCTGCCAGCGGCTATTTTAATGATTTTATCTTTTAAGATGATTCGGAATAAGGCTATTGTCCGTAAGGCCTCCTCAGAAGAGAGAGGAACTTTCTCTCCTAATGGCGTGCCTTTTACGGGTACTAAGATATTAATTGGCACTGAATCGACTGCAAGCTCCCTGAGCCAAAAAGCCAGGTCGATTCTATCTTCCAAAGTTTCTCCCATGCCAATTATCCCTCCGCTGCAGACCTCCAAACCCGCTAATTTTGCCGCTTTAACAGTATTTACTCTTTGCATAAAAGTGTGCGTTGTGACAATTTGAGGAAAATACCTCGGAGAACTTTCCAAATTATGGTGGTAGCGGGTTAACCCTGCATTTTTTAGAAGGAGAAATCCTTTTTCATCTATCTCTCCTAAAGAAGCGCACATCTTGATTCCGATCTTTATCTTTATTTCATAAATCGCATCCGCGATAATTCTTAGCTCTCCAAAAGACAACCTGTCTCCGCTAGTTACAATATCAAACCGTTCTGCGCCTATTTCTCTGGCGCGTTTGGCCATCTCAAACATCTCTTCTTTTGATTTAAGGGGATAGGTATTGATTCCTGTATTATGGCGGCCTGATTGCGCGCAAAATTTGCAATCTTCTCCGCATCTTCCTGATTTGGCATTCATAATACTACATAATTCCAATGCCGGCCCTGCGCATTCCTGCCTAATCTTGTTGGCTAAAGAAATTAATTTCCCAAGAGGCAATGCTAAAAGCGAACTGATATTTTCCCTGTTTATATTTTTCATAGGCGCGATTCTAAACAATGAACTGTAAACTATTTTATTATATCAGGTTTACCATTGCAAGGAAATTTAAAGAGTGCCGGAATGGTTATTATTCTATAGCGAGAGCTTTTCTGAGTTCTTTCTTTTCGGAACGTATTTTTTTATACCTGAGCATCTTTTCTTTGGCCCTGCGGGAACGTTTTCGTTTCTGGCGCCTTATCTTTTCTATTTTCTTCTCCGCCTCTCGTTTTCTGCCCAGGACAAGCGATTCGATCTTATCAACAAGTATTCTCCTGGCAAGGAACCTGTTCAAAACCTGAGAGCGCTCTTCCTGGCACTTAACCTCAATGCCTGTGGGTTTATGCTTGAGATAAACGCACGTAGACGTTTTATTGACCTTTTGCCCGCCTTTCTTGCTTGAGCGTATAAATTTTTCCTCCAGGTCAGCCTCTTTTATCCCCAATGAATCCATCTTTATTTTTAAGGCATTTTCTTTGTTTCTACTTATACTGAAGTTCATATCAACTCCTACGAGACACTGACTATTGCGACTATAAGGGACGTGTCATTTTGACACGCTCCTTATATCTTTATTCTTATATATTTATTGTAGCCCTTTTTGACTATGGATGTCAATAGAAGTTGGTTCATGCCCTTTTATCTGTTGCCTAAACTATTATTTCATGATAGAGTTATAATATTAAATACAACCACGCCTTATTCCTAAATCCCTATATTGAAAGTAGCGCCAACAGCACAATGATGCTCTTTCCTCCTACCGGACTTGAATATGTGGCTACGAGCGCCAAGGGGCTGGTCGATAAAATCACCCTTCTGGATTTAAGGTATGAAAGGGATTTATCTGACACAGAGAAGCTCCTTGCCTTTATATCCAGCCAGATCGATATTCTCTGCGTCAGTGTCGGCTGGGACCGCCAATTTGATGAAATCTGTCAAATGCTTAACCGCGTGCCGGATAACATACCATTAGTCGTAGGCGGTTACAAGGCTACCGAGATGGTAGAAGAACTTTTTAAGAGATGCCTGACAATTGATATCATTGTCAGGGGTGAAGGCGAAGAAACAATTAAAGAGATATTAAAAGGCTCTTCGCTCAAAGATATTTCAGGCATCTCTTACCGCGAAAATAGCAAGATAGTGCATAACCCTAACCGGCCCCTCCCCGATGTAGATACTCTTGTCCCACCTGACCGTTCCCTGCGGCATAACGAATATTCCCTTGCCTTAAACGGCATAAAGATAGCAGATATAAATTTTGATTCTGTGTTAAGCGCGCGGGGCTGCGTCTTTAACTGCAAATTCTGCACCTTCAGCTTAAATCTTCTCGGACAAAAAAGAAATTATGCTGCCCGAAGCGTCAACTCTGTAATTAATGAAATCCAAGGTTTAAAAGCGGGGGTGATACTTCTTAGTGATGATGACTTCTTTGCTGATCCTAAGAGGGCGGAGGAAATCTGTGATTTAATTATTGAAAGAAAAATTAAAAAACGTTTTATAGCTCAGACGCGTCTGGATATCGCTAAACATCCGAAACTGCTCGAGAAAATGGTTAAGGCAGGATTTAAGGCGCTCTTAATCGGAATCGAATCCCCTCATAACTGGATACTAAAACAGCTTAACAAAGGTTTTAATCAGGAAGTGATACGAAAATCTTTTGTGGTCTTAAAAAGATACCCTATTTATTACAACGGTTACTTTATCTACGGGAATATCGGAGAAACGGAAAAAGAGATGCTGTATATCCCGCAATTTGCCAAGGAGATTGGGGTTGACTCCATCACCTGCAATAAGTTAAGGATTGAGAAGTTTTCGCCCTTAAGAGAACTCGCTGAAAAAACTTCCGGGTATCACGTTACCGAAAGAGGAGAGCTTTATTCCGATACCTACAGCCATTCTGCCTTAAAAAAAATAGGCAGGCGGATGAAGTTCTCTTTCTACACTCCCTCCAGATTAGTAAAAATATTCTGGAAGAATATTTTTGTAGTAAAGTTTTTCTCCTTCAGAGAAATAGCCTCTTTCTTATTCGCATCACCGCGCCTTCTCTTAAGTGTCATTATCAGAGAAAAACGCCGCGGCCGCCTGGCAGATTCCCTAAAACGCACTTTTATCAAAAACTCCTGATCAGGAAAACAAAAACAAAGCTCTGGGATGAGAGAGGTAATTACTCGTTTAATATCCCTTTTTGCTCTTAAGTTCTTGGCACTGTTTTTTGATTATTCCCATCTCTTCCGGATCAATAAGTTTCGAAACGGTAGCCATGAGGTTAGGATACTGTTGTTCTATTCCCTTAGCCACATCGTTCATGATAAGATTAAACTTTCTTTCTACGTGATATGGGCCGCGTATACTATAGGAAAATTCAAATTTCGTAAGAGGGATGCTTTTAGTCCACATCAGTTCTCCTGTTACAATTTCTCTCAACACCAGAGTGATTTTCCCGTTAACCTCAACATTTCCGGTACTATAATATGTTGCTGTCCATTTTTCGTCTTTTAACATGAATGATAGCTCCAATGCTGAAATCAGGTATAAGTCGATAGCTTTCTTATCCGAATAAGGTATCAGATCATAAGAATCAAAAGGGCCGCGGATGCCAAAACCCTTTGCCATAAGAAGCTCTGATAGATCTTCTTTTATCGCCTTATTTAAACTATCAAATTGTGAAAAGGAGGACCAAACTAGCTTACCATTGCTTACCTTTTTTATCGGAACTAATTCTTGCATCCATAATTCGCTAGAAGGTATATCGCTAGGCATATAAATGACATTCCCTATCGCAAAAGTTACTCCGCCTGAACCGAACGCTCCCTGAGAATCCGGCGTATAACTAAAATTCGCCACATACTTGGCTACCTCCTTGGCTACCTCTTGTTCCGATGTAGGCATAGTCGCGCAACCAGTAGAAATAACAGATAAAAGAATAGCCACAGAAACCATTAGATATTTTCTTATCATATTTTTCCTTTCTTTTTCTTAGGTTACTCTAGGTTGTTAAGCGCCTATACGAAAAATTGGGGTCCCACTCCGGTTAGCCGAGGAGAAACCTCTCGGCTATATATTAGGTATTTATTATAGCTGAATTACTTGTGAAAACAAGAAAGTCTCGTCATCAGAGAAGACATTTCCTCACCAAATTTGTCCGAAATGTCCGGTCATTTTTGGCTTGAAATCGCCGAACTCTTTTGAAGTTAAAGAGTTATGTTTGTCTGGTTCAAAACACAGGACAAAACTCCTATATCTATATCAGAGTATCTATAGTAAGAGAACTCTCCTCTTTAATCTCATAGCCCATGGTCTTATAGGCTTTAAGGCGTTTTTTATACATCGATACTGCTACCGATACTTTCTCATCAACATAATCGTATATACGAATGTCAGTTTTAGTATGATGTTTACGGTGCAGACGTCCTGCGTATTGAATAACCTTGCCCTTAAACGCTATCGGCATAGCTATGAAAAGCGTATCAAGCCTAGGATCATCAAACCCCTCGCCAATATACGCGCCAGTAGCCAATAACGCTTTTGGCACATCGCCTGAAGAATTAAGTTTATCAAAAATCTTTCGGCGTTTTTTAATACCGATACCGCCATATAAAACGCACAAATTTTCGATATGTGGAATAAGTATCTTTTCTAAAATAGCGAGATGCTCTTTGCGTTCGGTAAGAATAAGCGGGAATCTTCCTTCGGCTACCGCTTTCTTAACATCGTTCACAATCATTTCGTTTCGCTTAACATCCGTCACAAGCTTAGGCCAAAGCTCATAAATATTAGATCTCTCATTCCACTCGCAATCAAATAAAGTGATCCGTGGCATAACAAAACAACCCGAAAAATCCTTATTAACCTCTCGATTTTTAATTTGGTGAATAATGGGGCCGCATTGCATATGTATAATCGGCTGTTGGCCGTCTCTACGATAAGGAGTTGCAGTAAGTCCTAAGATAAACTTTGCTTTTGCTTCCGTCATTACCCGCTCAAACGATACCGCACTGACATGATGACACTCATCAATTATCACAAACCCGTAATCAGCCACGCGATCATCTACTTTGCCTTTTTCTTCTAAACTTTGTATCATAGCTACATCCAAAACGCCTGTTGCTTTATCCCTGCCACCGCCAATTTGACCTATTTTGTCAGAATTCAAACCTAAGAAATTGGATAATTGCTTGCGCCATTGTTCCAAAAGCGGCTTACGATGCACCAATATAAGAGTGTTTGTTTTACGCTTGGCTATAGCGTAAATCGCAATGACTGTTTTGCCTGTGCCGGGAGATGCTGATAATACACCATTTTCAGAAGATAGAATCTTCCTGACGGCTGCCTTTTGTTCTTTAATAAGTTTTCCGTGAAATCCGAACCTTTTTGCTTTTCCTGTAATTCTCTCATCCTTAATATTCGTTTTTATTCCGTATTCGCTTAAGACGCAACAGATATCATCAAGGCAACCTCTTGGCAAAGAAAGATAGCCATCCGTGATTTCTGAACAACATATAACTCGCGGCGTTAATGAGGTAGACAACCTTAGGCTCTGACGCCGATAGAATTCTGGGTTTTGAAAAGCAGCCAAACGTTTTAGTTGATTCATTAACACCGAAGGTAAAATATCGGTCTTTATATAAACTTTATTTGCAATAGTCAATTCGACGCTTTCCGGCAAATTACCTACAATCGGCAAGTACTGTTTTTTACCAGACGGCAAACGTAACCAAGGAGAATCTGTCTCTTCTGTCGGGCTTATACGTACACCAATAACTTTGCCTTGCGCAGCCGCATTATTCGCTAAATGCTCCGCTTCACCAATAGGCATCTTTCTGATAGAGCCTAAAAACTCCCATTGATCAGGATAAGGTCTGAAATTATCGTCAACAAAAAGACTATTGTCGAATTTGGCTGCTTCTTTCTGTAACGGCAAGGCTATTAAGTTACCGAAACCGCCCTTCGGCATGGTATCCTGGTTAGGAAACAGGCGATCATAGCTTTTCATATCCAACTAGTAACGTTTAGACATAGTCTCGGTGAGCAAAAATGAACCCAGTCGCCGCGCGCTAAACGCCGGGAGTTTATCTTCAAAAAATATCCACGCATGCGCGCCATTCCCCGAACGCGAACGCTCTATAGCCACAAGAACATTATTTTCAGAACAAGTTTGCTTAAAAGCGACTATATTATCCTGCCAGCATTCCTTATCAAAATCCACAGCGAGAAAATAACAAGCATCTCCGTCCAGCAAAGGATAAATCCCTGCAACAAGACTACCATTTAAATGTTTCAAGATTGCGGATTCATCAAAAGGCAGGAATTCTCGGTTGGGGCATTCGGAACATCTGATTGTTACCCGTTGGCAAATCTTAGTCACCCATTCATTCTTGCAGACAGGGCTGTAACCGGATTTGCCTGTTTTTCTGCTTATCCAGTGTTTTGCGTATACGTCCGTTCTTCCGTGGAATAATTCTTTGAATAACTTAACTTTTTCTTCGGAAGAAATTTCTTCTGAAATTGTGACGGAGCGTTCGCTTATCGAAATGGATTTTAGTTCACGGAGTAATTGCTGTTTCTCTTGATTAAGGGAGGATATATCTGAGTCTAACTTCTGGATGGATTGTATAATGTTGCGGCGTTTTTGATTGTCATCCTGCGGACACATATCATTGGACATAATCTACGGTTCTTCACCTATACCAATATACCAAGCAAACAATGATTCTAGCTCAATAACATACTAATCGGCACAGCCAATATCTTATTTTCTAATTTTACTACATCATTGCCGTTATAAGCCAAAATTGCGGCACGGCATCTTTTGGAGCTACCTAAATACGCTTTAATTCCGGATAAATCCCGCTCCTGCCAACGGCTACTATTCTTAACTTCTATAGCAATGGTTTCGCTGCCTATTTCTATAATAAAATCTACTTCATATCTACCCTGTATATTCCAATAGGTAACCTTAGCGTCCGGATAGTGAGCAGAAAATACCCCTTCGATATTCTGAGCAACATAATTCTCCAAGAATGTACCGCGGTTCGTTTCGTTTAAATCTAAGCTCTTTATTCCAGCAAGATACGACGCCAACCCTGTATCAGATAAATATATTTTAGGAGATTTTATTAGGCGGCTTGAGCGGTTACCTAGGTACGGAGGCATACGGCTTAATATAAACGATGTTTCCATCAATGAAAGATATCGAGAGGTAGTCACTACATTTAGTTTGGCATCGCGGGCTAATTCGCTTATGTTTAACACTTTAGTGTTTCTTAAAGCTACCAATTGTAATAGGTGCCTAAAAGAAACTAAATCAGCTACCTGACTTAAAGTACGGACATCACGCTCAAGATATGTTTGCTCGTAACCGCGAAACCATATACTTGGGTTTTTCACTTCTTTAAGGCAAACGGAGGGCATCCCACCTTTCATAATCTCCTGCCAACTGATAGGCTTAACGTTACGGTTTGGAAAAACTCCTTTTTCTAGAAAATATACTATGGCGGGAATTTCTTTCGTAACCCCTTGAATTTCTCTGCGGGTAAAAGGATGCAGTGTTAAATAGACTGCGCGGCCGGCTAAACTTTCGGCTACCTTTTTTAAAAGTAAAAAATTCGCGGAACCGCTTAAAAGGAATCTCCCAGGTGTACGTTTTTTATCTACTTCTCTTTTAATAACATTCAGTAGCTCGGGATATTTTTGCGCCTCATCTATAGTAAGCGGATCTTCCCCTGCTATCAATTCTTCGGGATTCCTCCGGGCAGCTTCAAGAACACCAAAATCATCAAACGTCATATACCTTCGGTTACGAAGCTCCGGCTGATTTAATAAAAGAGTGCTTTTGCCTGCCTGTCTCATCCCTGAAAGCACAACAACAGGCATATTCTCTAATGCCTCATTTAAAACTTTTGATATTTCTCTTGGCTTGTATCCTGTCATAATTTAACATTTTATGTTATCTTATGACATATGTCAAGACAATTTTTGACCAATGTCTTTCTCCGTTCATTTTTGTGAACACATATTCATTATAATGAACAGCAAGTATACATATCAAAGGAAACACGCCTATTGCTATTTTAAAGTGCTACTTTAAATCGGCAAGCTATTCCTTATGTCTTATTTCATCAACTAACGGACGTAGCGATAATTCCTTCTTCAACGAATCTATTATAAAGCCATCAATTCTCTTCCAGATGTAGGAAATAAATTTTACGGGCTTGGGATTTTCTAGCTTGTCGCGGTAATCAAGATCATAGCTATCTATTTTTTTATAGGTTATCAAAATGGCTTCGCTCAGCAAATCTTCTCCGTACCTCTGAATTAAATCCGGAAATACTATTTTGTGTATGCGATAGATCAAGAAACTGACATGGCGCAAGACAAGCTCATCCTTACTTTTCTTTGAACCTCTTTGAGCCTTTTTAATTAGGCATCTTTCTTCTAATAAAGAAATTCTTGGGTAACGCCGGATAATGTGCTTGTAGGTTTTCCACATATAATTTTAATATCTTTCTTAATGATATATAATACTTTCTCTTCTCAAACTGCTAATAGATTTCAGACAATATATATTTTAAACTAAGGAGCAACCAATATGGCAAAATACTGGGAATTTAATCAAAGAAACATATTCAGCGAACTATTGTCTTTGCTAGGTAGAATAACTCAGGAGAACTTAACTCGCCAGATAGAATATTTAAAAGTTGAAAATGAAATATTGCATAAGCGTGTTGGTAGAAACATACGGCCAACGTCTATTGAAAGAAGGAAGCTTATAAAATTCGGCACTCCTCTTGGTAAAGATTTGAGGAATATAATCACCGTTGTAACATATGAAACATTTCTCCTTTGGGCAAGAGGCTATAAACGCAATAAAGACCCAGAGAAAATAAACAAGCGCGGCAGGCCTAAGACCTTGGAAGAAATACGTAAATTAGTAGTAAGGCTAGCTAAAGAAAACAACTGGGGCTATGTAAGGATTTTAGGCGAGTTAAATAAGCTGGGAGTTAAGCGTTTGTCAAAAAGTAACGTAAAGAACATCCTAAAAGAAAATGGCATCGATCCCGTTCCTAAAAGAGCGGAAGACTCTTGGGATAATTTTATCAGAAGGCATTTCCAGACGCTTTGGGCGTGTGATTTCTTTACCAAGCAAGTCATTACTACGCTAGGACCAAGGATGTTTTTTGTTTTATTCTTTATAAATATCAAAACTAGGAGAGTTTACATTGCGGGAGCCACCCAATTCCCTAAGCAAGAGTAGGTAAATAAGCAGACTAAAAACGTTCTTCATCTCCTTGCTAGCAATAAAACCGGTAAAAGTCTGCTAATCCGTGACAGAGATAAGAAATTCTCAAAAGAATTCGATGAGCTATTTAAAGATTTCGGATTTAACATGCAGAAAACTCCTTTCATGTCACCGAATATGAATTCCTATGCTGAAAGCTGGGTAGGTACGATTAAACGCGAGTGCTTGAATCATTTTATTGTCTTCGGTGAACGACACCTGAGATATCTTATAAGCGAATATGTAACGCATTATAATACAACCAGGCCTCACTCCTCTATGGGCAATATGCCACTGGAACTAAGTTTAACTAAAAATGCAGGAGAAATTAAATGTCAAACAAAGCTAGGAGGAATAATCAAAAATTATTATCGGGGATGACAAAACAGCGTAAATAAGCGAAGAAGAAACTTTGTAAGCTGGGATTTTGTCTTGATAGCCAGGGGATTGTGTTTTAACAACTGTCTAAGGTTATCTAACAAATCTAGAACAGAAAAATTTAACTTACTGCTTTAGAAAATATCTATTTCCTTACCATTTAAAAAACGTGTATAATTTTTGTACCGGCCGTTGCCCCGTCGAGGATTTGTCCTAACTCATTGTGCCATATAGAGATAGGATATACTGGGGTTCCTTATGCGACAAGGTTATAACTTACTTCAAGGGTTCCCTTGAAGTAAAAATCTAAAAAATTTCAACGAGGCTCAGCTGTCTGCTGTGGTGGTGCCCCCACCCACCGC
>Ga0209211_10000843_pt1 | contig 61054 bp, 54 predicted proteins | sample RifGroA2_FD_183992 | JGI IMG/M metagenome (GOLD analysis project Ga0209211, IMG submission 183992) | Groundwater microbial communities from Rifle, Colorado, USA - Groundwater A2 (SPAdes) (version 2) | ecosystem: Environmental > Aquatic > Deep subsurface > Groundwater | place: Rifle, Colorado... | reverse complement strand
CCTTGGCGAACGGCTCGGGGCGCAGACCCAGCTTGGGCTTGATGATGGTGCCGGAGATGTAGCCGCCGTCCTTGACCGGGCGGCCGAGGATGCGCCACAGCTCTTCGATATTGGTGGCCGGGCAGTCGAACTGGCGGATGACCTCGGAAGGCACGTAGAAGTCGGTCATCTTGGCATGCTCGATGTCGCCCATGCCCTGGTTGTTGCCGATGGCCAGCGTCAGGAAGGACACCAGCATGAAACGCCCGTCGGTGACGTTGCGGTCGAACAGCTCCAGCGGATACGCGATGCGCATGTCCTCGGTGGCTTCGTCGATGTAATACACCAGCGCGTCGACGCCCTTGGTGAACTCGTCGGTGGTGGACACTTCCACGTTGGTGCCGGTGGAGGACTCGGCGGCGAAGTGAGCAGCCGCTTCCAGATAGCCGGTGCCGGCCTTGGGCTTCATCTTGTAAGCGACCAAAATGTGCTTGCCGCCCTTGATCAGATTATCTTCCTTGAGGGTCAGATCGGCATAACGATTGGATTGATCCATGGTTGTTTCTCCTGTGTTGATGTTCGGTTTTCGTTTACCGGCAGGGCGTGCCGCACTTGCCATGGAGCGCACTATAGCGACGGCGCATCATAAGCGATATTCAATTGTTTTTATAAACACCATAAGACGCGCTTATAATACAACACAAGGCGGCTGTAGGAGCGGCCCATGGCCGCGATTCGCACGCAGGGCGTGCTCCTGCAATAAACCAACCACTTATGGAGACCGGCATGCTACACCTTACCCTGCGCCAGTTACAGGTCTTTGAAAAGGTCGCCAGCCGCCTGAGCCACTCGCGCGCCGCCGAGGAACTCTACCTGTCGCAGCCCGCCGTATCGATGCAGATCAAACAGATGGAACAGAACATCGGCCTGCCGTTGTTCGAGCAGATGGGCAAGCAGCTTTTCCTCACCGAGGCGGGGCGCGAAGTGCTGCATTACAGCCGTACCATCCTGCAACAACTTGCCGAAATGGAAACGGTATTGGACGGCATAAAGGGACTGGAACAGGGGAAACTCACCCTGTCGGTGGTCAACACCGCCAATGCCTTCATGCCGCAACTGCTGGCCGAATTCTGCCGCCAACACCCCGGCATCAACGTCACCCTGCAGGTCGCCAACCGCGACGCCGTGCTCAAGCAGCTCGCCGACAACAACACCGACCTCGCCATCCTGGGGCAACCGCCGGAGGGGACAGACCTTACCGCGGCCTCGTTCATGGACAATCCGCTGGTAGTGATCGCCGCGCCGGATCATCCGCTCGCGAAGCTCAAACAGGTAAAACTCGAACAACTCGCGCAGGAGACCTTTTTGTCGCGCGAGCAGGGTTCCGGCACGCGCAGCGCGATGGAACGCGTGTTCGCGCAACATCACATCCAGCCGCGCATCGGCATGGAAGCCGAGACCAACGAGGCGATCAAGCAGGCGGTGCAGGCCGGCATGGGACTGGGCATCCTGTCGCTGCACAGCATCGAGCTGGAACTCGAAACCGGGCGCCTCGCCGTGCTCGACGTCGAGCACTTCCCGCTGCTGCGCCATTGGTATGTCGTGCACCGCTGCAACAAGCGGCTGTCCGGCGCAGCGCAGGCGTTCAAGGATTATCTGCTGGGCACAGCGGTCGCGGGCTGATACGTTCAGGCAGGGGAACCGCGCCGTTCGTCCCGCCAATGTCCCCGATTATCAGCTGGGGATTTACCCGTATGACGCATATCCGCTAGAGTACACACAGTCCAATCGGAGGTCCGCATGCGTATCAGGCAACAAACTGGCGTAACCATGATAGAGCTGCTCATCGTGCTGGTGATCGCAGGGATTCTGGCCGGCCTTGCCGCGCCATCCTTCAGTCGCTTCATCAACGATACGCGCCAGACCTCCGCCATGACACAACTCACCGGCGACCTGAACCGCGCCCGCAGCGAAGCGATCAAGCGCAATCAGCGCATGCTGGTCTGCGCACGCGATGACAACACCTCCTGCGGAACCGACTGGAACAACGGTTGGCTGGTCTGTTATGACGCCGATAACGATGACGATTGCGATGTGGGCGACAGCACGAATCCCAATCCGATCGGGATACATCAGGCCCTCAACGCGAATCTCACCCTGACCGGCAGCGCCGATTTTATCCGGTTCAACCCCAATGGCACCCAGGGTGCCGGCGGTGCCGCGACGCTGACGCTGGCCGGGAACTGGGATGGCGCACAGGACAAAATCGCCAGCATCGCCGCGACCGGCAACATCTCCAGACCGTGAGGAACCGAAATGCGCCGCAATCCTTCATCCACAACCCCGGTACCCTCACAGCAAGGCTTCTCCATGCTGGAAATATTGATCACGCTGGTCATCGTCGCCATCGCCCTGCTCGGCACCGCAGGACTGCAGGTGTATGCGATGCGCGTCAACCAGAGCGGCCAGTTCCGCACCCAGGCGGTGTTTCTGGCTTCGGATCTGGGCGAGCGCATGGAAGCCAACAAAGTGGCCGCAACCGCAGGGAATTATGCGCTCGCCACCACCAACGCGCCCAGCGTTGCCGCTACCGATTGCTCGGTTTCGGCCTGCGACTCCGGTACCCTGGCCGCTTATGACATCAGCCAATGGGAAACCGATATCGCCAATCTGCTGCCGCAAGCCAGCTGGACCGTGACCCAGACGACGGCAGGCAACCCCAGCACCTACGACATCGTGATCAGCTGGGTAGATCGCAGCTCGAACAAGGGCAGTTCAGGCGAAACCTTCTCTTACACCGCAACGCGCACCGTAGCGAATTGAGCGCCATGAATGCCCTAAACCACAGACCGCCTGCATCCAGCCACAGCATGGCAGGGTTCAGCATCATCGAAATGATGATTTCCATCACCATCGGCCTGATCATCGTCGCCGCACTGATCGGTGTACTAGTCAGCAATGCGGCCAGCAGCAAGACCAATGACCGCACCTCGGAATTGCAGAGCAACGGCCGCTATGCGCTCGACCACCTGCGGCGCGAACTGCGCCATGCCGGCTATCGCGGCTACACATGGGCAGAGCCCTCCGCGCCCAGCGGCGCAATCAGCGTCACCAACGAATGCCTGGACGGCGGCGCAGCCGACAGTTTCATCACCAACGTCCGCCAGGGAGTCTGGGGGGCCAACGACAGCAATCCCTATAACGCGAACTGTCTGCCCACCCAGTATCTGCGCGGCGATGTGCTGGTGCTCCGCCGCGTAGCCAGCGCGCCCGCAACCGCATTGGCTGCCAGCACCCTGTATTTCCATTCCACTTACAGCACCGGCGAAATGTTCCAGGGCACGACCGCACCCGGCTTCACTGGTCCGCCGCTGGACGATTTCCCGGTGCAGGAATATGTCTATTACATCGGTAGCGATGACGACGACGCAACCGTCCCGGCATTGCGGCGCGTCGCGCTGCAATCCGATGGCAGCATGGCCGACGAAATGGTGGTGAGCGGCATCGAGCACATGCAACTGCAATACGCGCGCGCCACTACCGACCTGAACACCCAGTACCACAATGCGAACAGCATCACCGGCGCCTCCACCACCACCGACACGACCGAATGGGATGACGTCAACTCGGCACGCATCTGGTTGCTGGCACGCAACGCCAGGACGGAAAACGGCTACAGCAACACCAACAGCTATTTCATGGGTGACCAGACCTATACCGTCAACGACAGTTTCCGCCGCCAGCTTTTCACGGCGGTCGTGCAGCTGCGCAATTGAGAATGACCATCATGCGATCACCCATCAGAAAACAGAAAACGGAAGGCGGGGAACGGGTTATCAGAACGCGCCGTGCAACGGCATACAGTCATCGGTCCTCAGAACGCGGCTCTACCCTAGTGATCAGTCTGATCATCCTGATCGTCCTGATGTTGCTCGGCGTGACCGCCATGACGACCTCGAACACCCAGTACAAACTGGCCGGCAACCTGCAATTCGAGAACAATGCCATGAACACCGCCGAAACCGCGCTCAGTGCCGGCGAAGCCTGGATTGCCGGTTCGACGGGCGGGAACCGCAACATCGACGATGACGGCTTCACTGCCTACGACGCAACCTCGCCGCAGCTTTATCCGGCAGGCGCGGCGCCGGATTCGCTGACGCTCACCTGGGACGACAGCAATTCGATCAAGGTCGATGACAATGACAGCCAGCGCTATTTCATTGAGCTGATGTCCACCGACAGCCGCCTGAGCGGCTCCAGCCAAGCGGTGGGTGGCCGCCAAAGCACGGCCTGCAACCAGGTGAACACCTACCGCATCACTGTGCGCGGCGCCAGCGCGCGCGGCGCCACCCGGTTCATCCAGTCCTACTATAGTGTCCTAAACTGCTGATCAGGAGGTTATCATGGCCCAACGTACCCTCATCAAAATCCAGCCGATACAATGGCTGGGCCTGTTCGCCCTGACCGGCATCGCCATCGTTTTCATCAATCTGGCGCTGGCCATCGATGCCTTCACCCCGCGCGACCAGCCGGTCGGTTATGTCGCCCAGGACGAGATTTCCAATTTCAGCCTGACCAGCGGCACCGAAACCGTCTTTCGCCCGGAATACGAAAGGGAATTCTGGAGCGGCAACCTGTATGCCTACCCGGTGGACGCCGCCGGCAATGTAAATACGGTCGCCGAACGCTGGGATCAAGGCGCGAAAAACAACCTTTCCCTGCAGGATTTCGACACCGGTCGCTTCATCGCCACCATGAAGGATGACGGCACCAAGGTCCCGTTCCGCTCCGCCAGCCTGTCCGCCACGCAACAGGGTTATCTGACCGGCACCATCAACCTGACTGCCTACACCAGCACGCAGATCGTCAACTTCCTGCGCGGCGACCGCTCCAACGAGGACGCGCTGGGGCTGCGAATGCGCTCCGCGGAAGAGCCGGGAACGGGCGGACCGGTGCTGGGCGACATCATCCATTGCCGCCCCTATTATGTGGCGGATGCTTCCACGCCCACCATCTTCGCCGGCGCCAACGACGGCATGTTGCATGCCTTCAACACCGACGACGGCACCGAGCGCTGGGCCTATGTGCCCTCCATGCTGCTCTCCAAGATGATCAACTTGGCCAAACCTTACGGCGGCCCCAGCAATCCGCACGATTATTTCGTGGACGGCCAGATCAACATCGGCGAGGTTTCCGTCTCCGGCGCCGAGACACGCGTGCTGTTCGGCGCACTGGGCGCCGGCGGGCGCGGCCTGTATGCGCTCAATATCAATTCGCTGGGCGCCGCCAACGAAACGGAAGTCACCAACAAGATACTCTGGGAGGTCAACGGCTCTACCGGCAAGGTGAATTATGCCAACCCGGCCACCGCAAGTGCCTATGACAATCTGGGCTATACCTATGGCACGCCGCTGATCGTCAAGGTCAACGCGGGCCAAGCAGACGCCCTCATCATCGGCAACGGCTATAACGACAACACCTCTGGCAACTATCGCGCCTACCTGTATGTCCTCACCGCCGAAACCGGCCAGCTGATTGCCAAGGTGGCCACCGACACCACCGGCACCTCCGCCAGCCCCAACGGCCTGTTCAATCCGGTGGCGGTTGACACCAACAACGACGGTTATGCGGATGCCGCCTATGCCGGCGACCTGTATGGCCGCATGTGGAAATTCGACCTTTCCAGTGGCAGCGCAGCCTCATGGAGCGCCAGCCTCCTCTACGACACCGGCACCGGCACCGGCAAGCCCATCGTCGCCTCGCCCGGCGTGGCGCTGCACCCGGAAGGCGGCTACATGGTCAATTTCGGCACCGGCGCGATCTTCACCGATTCCTCACTGGATACCTCCACCTACTATGTCTATGGCATCTGGGACGGCGCACCGGCCGGCAACACCACGCTGGTCACCCAGACCCTGGAAGAGCGCAACTACACCTTTGCCGGCGACGATAACCGCGTGCGCCGCGTCAGCAATACACAACCGTCGAACGTGCCGAATTGGGCGGATGGCGGCAACAAGGGCTGGCGGGTCGCTCTGCCAGCCGGCGAGCGCATCGTCGGCGATGGCAACTTCATCGAGAACAACCGCTTCTATTTCACCAGCCACAATCCGACCGTCAGCACCACCGTCGCGGACACCGATACCGTGATATGGGGCGAGAACTGGCTGATGGAACTGGATTACCTGAGTGGCGGCAGCAAGAACACACCGTTCCTCGATCTGGATGCCAACCTGTTGCTGAACAATGACGACCGCATCGAATACATCGACTCCGACACGCTTCCGGTAACCAGCCCGGCAACGGTGGTCGGCGACCCCATCCTCGACACCAAGGGCATCCCGGTCGGCAAATTGCTGTCGACCGGCGTGCAGTCGTCGCCCATCCTGGTGCAGTTGCAGACGCTGAACACCACCCTGTTCAACCAGAACCCCGATGTAACTTTCCCGGTCACCGAAGCCTCTCTCGGCGTATCGGGCGGCCACTTCGACGTGGAGATCTACTATGGCACCGGCGCAGGCGCCAAAGCTACCGCCACCATCACGGTCAACAGCATAGGCAGTTCCGGCGATGACTATACGCTGGGCGGCATTGAGGTCGATGGCGTAACCATCGTTCCCGCGCTGACCACCGCCAACCTTACCAGCGGCACGGCCACGAGCACCAACGCCGAAACCATCCGAAGCAGGGTGACCGGCGGATTTACCGCCACCCGGTCGACCAACGTGATCACCGTCACCGCGCCCACGGTCGGGATCAGTTACAACGGCAAAACCTTCACCATCATCCCCGGCACTTCCGATCCCGGCACGCCCGCCTCGCCGGGCGTCCGCCCGACCGGCCTGATCTCATTCACCTCGGGCACCTCGGGCAACAACGCCAAGATCAACGATACCCTGGGCAGCCAGTCCATCAAGGTTGGCTCAACCTCCGCGTCTTCCAACGATATCACGGTAGGAACGAACAAATCGCCCTCGCAGGCGGCTACGGCCGTCGCCAATGCCATCGGCACCAGCGGCACCATCGATGCCTATGTCGGCGGCAACAGCATTACGCCGACCTGCGCCAGCCAGAGCAGCTCCGTGGTCTGCCTCGTCGATACCTCGACCTATAGCAACGGCAACAGCATTTCCGTGGGCGACCGTTCCAATTTCGGTACTCTCGCGTTCACCACCACAGCCACCGCCGGCGGCGTTTCCCCCGGCGCCGCCACTCCCGGCTGGGGCAATTTTGCCCCCGCGCTGGCGACCGCCACATTCAGCGGCGGCCTCGACCCCTCGCCGGGCGATCCATGCACCACTTGCACCAGAGACGTGCACGTCCATCAGTACGACGACGAATACCAGTGCACCGGGGTGAACATGCTCAATGCCAGTGATGGCACCCTGAACCTGGTCAATGCGATCCCGAGCACCGGCACCCAGTTCAAGGTGCTGGTGCAGAACCAGTACCTCAACCCGGCGATCAAGCTGCATATCGGCGACGCCACTTACGCCTATTACCTGGACCTGGGTTACATATCGTTGAAGAATTACATCACTTCGGCCACGCTGGATCTTGCCGACCTGCCCACCTACACCCGCGCCAACATCGGCAGCTTTGCCTTCAACATGCCGACCGACGCGCTGACATCCAAGGACTGGTGGGGCAACGGCGATGTGCGCTCCGGCCTGATTCCGCTCAGCCCGTCATGCGCTTATCGCAGCGCCGGGACAACCGATGGCAACATGTACAAACCGGTGATCCCGCCGGTCAACGGCGTGGACGGCCCGGGCACCGCAGGCTGGAACGCTTCGACCACCCCCGCCACCGCCAGCGGTGCGCGCCACGGCGGCGCCCTGACCTTCCAGCTCATCAGCGCCAGCACGCCGAACAGCGCCATCGAGCAGAATGTGGATGGCCGTCCGGAATATGGCTGGCGCGTAAAGAGCTCGGAATTCGCCACTTATGTGCTGGCGGAATACACCACCTACTGGCACCATCCGAACAACTTGTGCTTCTACTCAAGCGGCTGGACCAATACGCCCGGGGAGGATCTCGGCTCCACCGCCCCGTCAGACCCGGATGCGGGTTCCACCGATCCCAAGATCGGCGACCTCAGCGGCAGCGACGGCGGCACGGTGACCGATATCGCCGTGATCGTAAGCGGCAACGTCACAACGACCACTATCACCTACAACACCGGGGATACCGCGACTATCGTGCGCACCGCCAATGCGGACGGCACCGTCACCATCGTGACCACGGATGCCGATGGCAATGTCACCACGGAAACCGTGGCGGTAGCGGGCGGTTCGATCAAGACCGGCGGCGATGAACGGGGTTCCCAATCGCGCACCGGACGGATATCCTGGCATGAGTTGATCAGAGACTAGAGGCTGGGGAGTAGAAAGCAGTGGTTGGCGAGCGGGTTTCCGCATTTCCTGTTGAGGCGCGAAGCGCCGCTCTACTCACCATTTACCATTTACAAGGAGCAAACATGAAACTCACCCGCAACCAGGGCTTTAGCCTGATCGAGCTGATGATCGTAGTGGTCATCATCGGCATCCTCGCCGCCATCGCCCTGCCGAGTTACCGCAACCACGTCATCAAGGCTTCGCGCACCGCAGCCCAGACTGAGTTGCTGCAACTGTCCAGCCTGCAGGAAAAGATCTACCTCAATTCCAGCGCCTATACGACCAACATGGGCACGGCCTACAACGGCACGACGGCGGGCGGCCTGGGCAAGAGCGCGACCGAGGACGACAAATACACTCTCGGCGTGGCCTCGGACGGCCAGACTTTCACCATCACCGCGACCCCCGTGGCGGGTTCGACCCAGGAAGGCGACGGCAATATCACCATCAGCGAGAACGGGGAGAGGCTCTGGAACGGCAATCCCTGGTAAAGGTACTTCGCGGCAACAAAAAGCGGCCCGAGGGCCGCTTTTTGTTTGAAGCTTATATTGCAGTGATTACTTGATGACCGCGTTCAACTCGCCCTTGGCATAGCGGCTTACAAGGTCAAAAGCAAAGTTGCCAGCCCGGTCGCCGGTACGACGTCGACATTGTCTGCAAGCGGGTAGCCGCTTTCCACCGGCGCGACGACATAGGTGCGATCGACCTCCAGATCGGCAATCGCCGTCCAGCATCCCTTGGACAGCGCTGGTGCGCTGGAAAACTTTATCTCGAACCCTATCCTTTGCTTGCCCCGTTCGGCGATGACGTCCATTTTGGCGCCTGCTGCCGTGCGGTAGAACGATAGTTGCCATTGCGCCCCCAATAATTGGGCGATCTGCTCCAACACCCACCCCTCCCATGATGGGCCCACGACAGGATGGCCGGAAAGATCATCCAGCGTAACGATGCCAAGCAACGCATGCAGCAATCCGCTATCGCGCAGATATATCTTTGGTGACTTTACCAGTCGCTTGCCGAGATTGACATGGAGCGGGAGCAAGCGCCGTACCATGTAGGTGGCTTCCAGGATATCCAGGTAGTGCTGTACGGTAGGCGCCGAAACGCCGAACCCGGAAGCCAGACGCGATGCATTCCACATCTGTCCGTGCAGGTGTGCCAGCATCTGCCAGAAGCGCCGCAGTGTCGTGCCAGGCACGCGGATGCCGAAGGCGGGGATGTCGCGTTCCAGATGCGTGGAGATGAAGGATTCGCGCCAGTCATATGACGCTTGCTCCGTGTTCGCCAGCCAGCTGGGCGGGTAACCGCCGCGCAGCCAGAAATTCTGCAATTCGGCATGTGTCGGGTTGATCTCGCCCAAATCGAACGGCGCCAGTTCGTGGAACGAGATACGACCAGCCAATGACTCCGAGGCTTGGCGCAATAGCTGTGGTGACGCGGAACCCAACAGCAGAAAGCGCCCGGGGCGGCGCTTTTCATCAATCAGCGTGCGCAGGATGGAGAACAGTTCCGGTTGACGCTGAATTTCGTCCAGCACGATGAGCCGATCCTCATGCCGCGACAAAAACAGCTCCGGGTCCGTCAGCTTCGCCAACTCCGACGGGCGCTCAAGGTCCAGATACACGCTGCCCGGATGTTGTCCCGCAATGATCTTCGCCAGCGTGGTCTTGCCCGCCTGGCGCGGCCCAAGCAAAGCGACTGCCGGGAATTCCGCCAGTGAGTGAGCCAGCTTGTTTAGCAGTCTGCGCTTTATCATATGTGCATATTAAAAGATTGTCTTTCAATATGCAATGTTAGATTGGTGCTTATTTCATAAAAAAAAGCGCCCCGAGGGGCGCCTTTTTGTTTGCCGACTACGGCTGCGATCACTTGATGATCGCGTTCAGCTCACCCTTGGCATAACGGCTGGCCATGGTATCGAGTGCGATCGGCTTGATCTTGCCGGCCTGACCGGCAGCGCCGAAGGCTTCGTAACGCGCCTTGCAGATCGCTTTCATCGCCTTGGTGGTTTCGGCCAGGAACTTGCGCGGGTCGAAGTCCTTTGGATTCTGCGCCAAATAGCGGCGGGTCGCGCCGGTGGAGGCCATGCGCAGGTCGGTGTCGATGTTGACCTTGCGCACGCCGTGCTTGATGCCTTCGACGATCTCTTCGACCGGTACGCCATAGGTTTGCGGCATCGCGCCGCCGAATTCGTTGATGATTTTCAGCCACTCCTGCGGCACGGAGGAAGAACCGTGCATCACCAGATGGGTGTTGGGGATGCGCGCATGGATCTCCTTGATGCGGCTGATCGCCAGCGTGTCGCCGGTGGGCGGCCTGGTGAACTTGTAGGCGCCGTGCGAAGTGCCGATGGCGATGGCCAGCGCGTCGACCTGGGTCAGTTTGACGAACTCGGCGGCTTCATCCGGATCGGTCAGCAGCTGATCGTGGCTCAGCGCGCCTTCCGCGCCGTGGCCGTCTTCCTTTTCGCCATGGCCGGATTCCAGCGAACCCAGGCAGCCCAGTTCGCCCTCGACGGAGACGCCGACCGCGTGGGACATCTCGACCACGCTCTTGGTGACGTTGACGTTGTACTCGAAAGAGGAAGGGGTCTTGCCGTCGGTCATCAGCGAGCCGTCCATCATCACGCTGGAAAAGCCGGACTTGATGGCGTTGATACACACTGCCGGCGATGCGCCGTGGTCCTGATGCATCACGACGGGGATGTGCGGATACATCTCGACAGCCGCCTCGATCAGGTGGCGCAGGAACGGTTCGCCCGCATATTTGCGCGCGCCGGCGGAGCCCTGCATGATGACCGGGCTGTTGGTTTCGTCAGCCGCTTCCATGATGGCCTTGACCTGTTCCAGGTTGTTGACGTTGAACGCGGGCAGGCCGTAGCCGTGCTCAGCCGCGTGGTCGAGAAGTTGACGTAAAGATACGAGAGCCATCTTATTTCTCCTTAACTAATTAAAAATTCAGCTGGTAGTCGTTAGACTTTAGTCGCTAGTTGATATTGTCCGCTACGCGGAGATTTTTCTAATGACTAGCGACTAACGACTAGCAACTAGTTTTTGCGGTGATCCCCGACGCGCACGATCTTCAGCGTGTTGGTGTGTCCGCTCCTGCCGATGGCTTCGCCTATGGTCATCACCATCAGGTCGCCGTCTTCCACCAGGCCAAGGCGTTCCAGTTCCTTTTCCGCTTCGTGCAGCGCGATCGATGGATCCTTGGCACTCGGCTTGAACGCAATCGGATGCACACCGCTGAACAGAGTGACCTTGGTCAGTGTCGCTTCGACTGGCGTCAGCGCGAAGATCGGCACGCCCGCGCTCACCCGCGACATCCACAGTGCGGTGGAGCCGGATTGCGTCAGCGCCACGATCGCCTTCACCTTGAAATGGGACGCCGCATACAGCGCCGACATGGCGATGGACTGGTCTATCCGGCTGAACTTGGTCTGCGTCAGGCGGTGTTCCGCCGAGCTGTCTTCCTTTTCCTTTTCGGCCTGAGTACAGATACGCGCCATGGCCTGGATGGTCTCGACCGGATAGTCGCCCACTGCAGTCTCCGCCGACAGCATCACCGCATCGGTGCCGTCCAGCACCGCGTTCGCCACGTCGGATACTTCCGCTCTTGTCGGAATAGGCGCCGTGATCATGGATTCCATCATCTGCGTGGCGGTGATCACCAGTTTGTTGCGGGCGCGCGCCATCCGGATCATGCGCTTCTGCAAACCGGGCACGGCGGCATCGCCGACTTCCACCGAGAGGTCGCCGCGCGCCACCATGATGGCGTCGGAGGCGTCGATGATGTCGCCCAGCACCGGAATCGCCTCGGCACGTTCGATCTTGGCCATCAGCAGGCTCTTGCCGCCCGCTTCGTGCATCAGTTCGCGCGCCAGTTTCATATCGTCGCTGCTGCGCGGGAACGACACCGCCAGATAATCCGCCCTGATCAGCGCGGCGGTCTTGATGTCTTCCTTGTCCTTGTCGGTCAGTGCGGGCGCGGTCAGGCCGCCGCCCTTGCGGTTGATGCCCTTGTTGTTGGACAACACGCCGCCGCGCACCACCTTGCAGATGACCTCGGAACCTTTGACCTCGACCACATCGAATTCCAGCATGCCGTCGTTGAGCAGCAGCACCGAACCGCTGCTGACATCGTTGGGCAATTCCTTGTAATCCAGACCGACGCGTTCCTGGTTGCCCGGGCCTTCCCATGCCGCATCGAGGATGAACCGGTCGTCCTTGTTCAGGACGATCTTGTCGTTCTCGAACTTGCGCACGCGGATCTTCGGGCCTTGCAGGTCAGCGAGGATACCCACGGTGCGACCGACCGCAGCAGCAGCAGCGCGCACCGTCTCGGCGCGCTTCATGTGATCCTGTGCGGTGCCGTGAGAAAAATTCATCCGCACCAGATCGACGCCGGCACCAATCATCTGCTCGAGGACTTTTTGATCGCTGGAGGCCGGACCCAGCGTTGCGACTATCTTGGTTCTGCGTAGCATATATTCCTATTGTCCGCAGCAACCGCAGCATTCCTGCTTGCTGCCCGCACGTTCTTCCAGGATCGCCACGGCCGGCAATACCTTGCCCTCGAGGAACTCCAGGAACGCGCCGCCGGCGGTGGAGATATAGGACACCTTGTCGTAGATGCCGTATTTTTGGATCGCCGCGATGGTATCGCCGCCGCCTGCCAGCGTGAAGGCGGAAGTATTGGCGATCGCGTTGGCGATGGTCCTGGTGCCCTCGCCGAACTGGTCGAATTCGAACACGCCGACCGGACCGTTCCACACTACGGTGCCAGCCTTCATGATGATGTCGGCCAGTTCCTGCGCCGATTTCGGGCCGATGTCGAAGATCATGTCATCGTCGGCCACGTCGCCCGCATCCTTGAGCACCGCCGGTTCGTTGGCATCGAATTTCTTGCCGACCACCACGTCTGTCGCGATCGGGATGGAAGCGCCGCGTTCTTGCATCTTGCCCATCAGCGCCTGTGCGGTCGGCACCAGATCGTCCTCGCACAGCGACTTGCCGACATTCTTGCCGGTCGCCTTGAGGAAGGTATTGGCGATGCCGCCGCCGACCACCAGTTGTTCGCATTTATCGGACAGCGATTCCAGCACGGTCAGCTTGGTGGACACCTTGCTGCCGCCGACAATAGCAACCATCGGACGCGCCGGGTTGAGCAGGGCTTTGGATAATGCGTCCAGTTCTTCGGTCAACAGGATGCCGGCTGCCGCCACTGGCGCATACTTTGCCACGCCATGGGTCGAAGCCTCGGCGCGGTGCGCGGTGCCGAACGCATCCATCACGAACACGTCGCACAGGGCGGCGTATTTCCGGGCGGTCTCCTCGACGTTCTTCTTTTCGCCCTTGTTGAAACGGCAGTTCTCCAGCAATACCAGCTCGCCCTCGGCAACATCGAAGCCGCCGTCCACCCAGTCGCGGATCAGGCGCACCGGCTTGTTCAGCTTGTTGGCGATGACGTTGGCTACCGGCTTGAGTGAATTCTCTTCGGAGTACACACCTTCTTCGGGGCGGCCCAGATGCGAGGTCACCATCACGCGCGCACCTGAGTTCAGGGCGGCATTGATGGTCGCCATCGAGGCACTGATGCGCGCATCGGAGGTCACCTTGCCGTCCTTGACGGGGACATTGAGGTCGGAACGGATCAGGACGCGCTTGCCCTTGAGATCCAAGTCGGTCATTTTGATTATGGGCATTTTTTACTCCAGGAAATTGTAGGGTGGGCACGTATTTTGTGCCCACGCGCGATCAGCGAAGGTTATTCACGTGGGCACAAAATACGTGCCCACCCTACATATTATTTCGCGACGTGCTTCACCAGGCGCATCATGTTGCAGGTATAGCCGTACTCGTTGTCGTACCACGCCACCACCTTGACGAAGGTCGAGTCCAGCGCGATGCCCGCGTCGGCATCGAATATGGAGGGATTGATGCATCCGCGGAAATCGGTGGCGACCACTTTCTCGCTGGTGTAGCCGAGCACACCCTTCATCGCGCCCTCGGAGGCGGCCTTCATGGCCTTGCAGATATCCTCATACGCGGCTTCCTTGTTCAGTTCGATGGTCAGGTCGACCACGGAAACGTCGGAAGTCGGCACGCGGAACGCCATGCCGGTCAGCTTCTTGTTCAGCTCCGGAATGACCTTGCCGACGGCCTTGGCCGCACCGGTGGAAGACGGGATGATATTTTCCAGGATGCCGCGACCGCCGCGCCAATCCTTGTTGGACGGACCGTCAACGGTCTTCTGGGTGGCAGTTGCGGCATGCACGGTAGTCATCAGGCCGCGCTTGATACCCCAGTTGTCGTTCAGCACCTTGGCGACGGGCGCCAGGCAGTTGGTGGTGCAGGAGGCGGCGGAAACGATGTTCTCGCCGGCATATTTTTCATGGTTCACGCCGTACACGAACATCGGCGTATCGTCCTTGGAAGGAGCGGACTGAACGACTTTCTTCGCGCCCGCATCGATGTGCTTCTGGCAGGTCTCTTTGGTCAGGAAGAAGCCGGTGCATTCGATCACGATGTCGGCACCCACTTCGTTCCACTTCAGGTTGGCCGGGTCTTTTTCCGCGGTCAGGCGGATATTCTTGCCGTTCACCAGCAGGTTGCTGCCGCTGACCGACACATCGCCGTTGAAACGGCCATGCACGGAATCGTACTTGAGCATGTACGCCAGATAGTCCGGCTCCAGCAGGTCGTTGATGGCAACGACTTCGAATTCCGGAAAATCCTTCGCCACCGCGCGGAACACCATGCGACCGATGCGCCCAAAACCGTTGATGCCAACTTTGATAGCCATTACTTTTCTCCCAAGTTAAAAATTCTAGGGCTGGTAGGGTGGGCACGTTTCTTGTGCCCACGCGGATCAACGGCGTGGGCACAAGAAACGTGCCCACCCTACAGCTTAAATTACGCTTTTAACGGCCTTGACGACATTGTCAGCCGTGAAGCCAAAGTGTTTGAACAGCTCCGGCGCCGGGGCGGATTCGCCGAAGCAATCCATGCCGATCACCGCACCGTCCAGCCCCACATACTTGTACCAGCCGCCGGTGACGCCGGCTTCGACCGCGACGCGCTTCATGCCCTTGGGCAGCACGCTGTCGCGATAGGCTTGATCCTGCTTGTCGAACACGTTGGTGGATGGCATCGACACCACGCGCACATTGATGCCTTCGGCGACCAGCATCTTTTGCGCTTCCATCGCCAGCGCCACTTCCGAGCCGGTGGCGATGATCACTGCCTGCGGCTTGCCGCCCGCAGCCTCGGACAGCACGTAGCCGCCCTGGCGGATGGCGGCGATCTGCGCCGCATCGCGCTGCTGGAACGCCAGGTTCTGGCGGCTGAACACCAGGCTGGTCGGCCCGTCGCGGCGCTCGACTGCGGCGACCCAGGCGGCGGCGGATTCGACCGTGTCGCATGGACGCCACAGCTCCATGTTGGGGATGAGACGCAGGGTGGAAGTCTGCTCGACCGGCTGGTGGGTCGGGCCGTCCTCGCCCAGACCGATGGAGTCGTGGGTGAACACGTAGATCACGCGCTGTTTCATCAGCGCCGACATGCGGATCGCGTTGCGCGCATATTCGGAGAACATCAGGAAAGTGCCGCCGAACGGCAGGAAGCCGCCGTGCAGCGCCATGCCGTTCATGATGTGCGACATGCCGAACTCGCGCACGCCGTAGCTGATGTAGTTGCCGGGCTTCTTGCCGCTGACATGGTGCGCGCCGGTCCAGTTGGTCAGGTTCGAGCCGGTCAGGTCGGCGGAACCGCCGAGGAACTCGGGCAACGCCGGCTGCAGGCCGTTGATCGCGTTCTGCGAGGCCTTGCGCGTGGCGATGGTCTCGGCCTTCTCGTTGGTCCTGGCGATGAACTCGGCGGCATGCGCAGCCCAGTTGGCCGGCAACTGATTGTTGATGCGGCGCTCGAACTCGGCAGCCTCTTTGGGATAAGCCGCCTTGTATTCGGCGAACTTGTTGTTCCACAGCTTTTCCAGACCCTCGCCCTTGGTGCGCGCATCCCAGGCTTCGTAGACATGTGCCGGAATCTCGAACGGGGGATACTTCCAGCCGATGTGCTCGCGCGTGGCGGCGACTTCGTCGTTGCCCAGCGCCGCGCCGTGCACGTCGTGGGTGCCCTGTTTGTTCGGGGAACCGGCACCGATGACGGTCTTGCAGCAGATCAGCGTGGGCTTGTCGGTGACTGCCTTGGCAGCCTTGATCGCGGCGTCAATCGCGGCAGAGTCATGACCCTGCACATTTGCGATGACATGCCAGCCGTAGGCTTCGAAGCGCTTGGCGGTGTCGTCGGTGTACCAGCCGTCGATGTGGCCATCGATGGAAATGTTGTTGTCGTCCCAGAACGCGACCAGCTTGCCCAGACCCCAGGTGCCGGCCAGCGCGCAGGCTTCGTGCGAAATGCCTTCCATCATGCAACCGTCGCCCATGAACACATAGGTGTGGTGGTTGACGATCTCGTGACCGGGCTTGTTGAATTCATTGGCCAGCAATTTTTCCGCCATCGCCATGCCCACCGCATTGGTGATGCCCTGGCCGAGCGGGCCGCCGGTGGTCTCCACGCCGGGGGTATAGCCGTACTCGGGATGGCCCGGGGTCTTCGAGTGCATCTGGCGGAAGCGCTTCAGCTCTTCGATCGGCAGGTCGTAGCCGGACAGATGCAGCAGCGCGTAGACCAGCATGGAGCCGTGACCGTTCGACATCATAAAGCGGTCGCGGTCGGGCCATTTTGGATTGGCCGGATTGTGGCGCAGGTGGCGATTCCAAAGTACGTCGGCGATCTCCGCCATGCCCATCGGGGCGCCCGGATGACCGGAATTGGCTTTCTGCACGGCATCCACTGCCAGCATGCGGATCGCGCCGGTGATGTCGTTGAATTTTGGTGGGGTGATATCGCGTGTTGCAGCCATTTCCTTTTGCCTCCTGAGCAGCCTTGCGGGACGGGTTGTTGAATTCGGTTGGGCTAGCCGTTATGCCATAGCACCGGGGTCGATAATTATGCCGTAGCGCCGCGATTAGGGCAACCGCCGCACAGCCTTGGTTTCGGCATTGTCTTTATCGGGTTTCGTCCTCGCCGGCCTTCTTGGCGAACTTGATGCCCAGCTGCTTGAGCTTGCGGTAGAGATGGGTGCGTTCCAGGCCGACCTTCTCGGCCACCCGCGAGACATTGCCGGTTTCCTTGCGCAGGTGGTAGTCGAAGTAAAGCGCGTCGAAATGCTCGCGCGCTTCGCGCAGCGGCACATCGAGCGGCAGGGAAAAATGCTGCGCCTCACCGTCGATCTCCAGAGTGATCTTCTGGCTTGCCGTGCCCTCGGGTTGCATCAATGGTTTGGGCGCGCCTTCCCTGAGCGCCTTGACGATGGTGTCCAGCAGTTTTTGCAGTGCGATGGGTTTTTCCAGGAAATCCACCGCACCGATGCGCGTCGCCTCGACCGCCGTTTCGATGGTGCCATGCCCGGACATCATCACCACCGGCATGGTCAACAGATCCTGCTCGACCCATTCCCTGAGCAGCGTGACCCCGTCGGTCTCCGGCATCCAGATGTCGAGCAACACCAGGTCCGGCTCGCGCGCGTGGCGGCAGGCGCGGGCCTGTTCGGCATTTTCCGCCAGACGCACCTGATAGCCTTCGTCGAACAGGATCTCGGATAACAGTTCGCGGATGCCGACCTCATCATCCACTACCAGAATTTCCTTGCTTGCCATCATGCCTCCTTTGCTTCTACCAGCGGCAGGCTGATATTGACGCGTGCCCCGCCGCTTTCCCTGTTTTCGATACCGATAATGCCGCCGTGCTCCTCGACGATCTTCTTCACGATGGCCAGGCCCAGCCCGGTGCCCTTGGTCTTGGTCGTCATGTACGGCTCGAACGCCCGCGCCAGCACGCTTTCCGGAAAGCCCGCACCGTTGTCCTCGACGCACAGGCGGATCTCCGCGCCGTGCGTCGCACTGCTCAGCGTTATCTGCGGCTGCACAACGCCGTGCAACGCATCCTGCGCGTTCTGCAACAGGTTATGCAGCACCTGGCGCAGCCGCGTCGCGTCGCCGTTGACCTCGCCATGCGCCGCCTCCAGGTGCACCGCAATGGGGATCGCGTTCGCCTCGTACAACCCCAGCACTTCGCGAATCAACCGGTGCATGTCCAAGCGTACCGGTTTCAGCACCGGGCCGCGGGCATAGTCGGCAAAATCACCCACCATGTTCTTCATCGCCGCGACCTGGCTGACGATGGTCTGCGTGGCGCGCTGCAATAGTTGCGCGTCTTTTTCTTCCAGCTTGTCGGACAACTTGTGCTGCAAGCGTTCCGCCGAAAGCTGGATCGGCGTGAGCGGGTTCTTGATCTCGTGCGCGAGGCGGCGCGCCACCTCACCCCATGCCGCCTGCCGCTCCGCCCGCAGCAAGTGGCTGATGTCGTCGAACACCACCACATAACCCGCCTCGCCGCCCTGCGGCAGGCGCGTGCCGCGCATCAGCAGTATCTGCGTGCCATTCTTGCTCAGGCGCTCGATCTGCCGCTGCCATTCGCCATTGGATGTTTCGCCGAAAGATTCCATGATGGCGCGGCAGAAGGGCGCGAGCAAACCGTACTTCTCGCTGATCTGTCCGAGGGACATGCGTTGCATCTCCTGCAGCGGGGCGCCCAGAATATTTTCTGCACTGGTATTCACCGAACGCAGACGCATTTCGTCGTCCAGCGCCAGCACGCCGGAAGACAGGTGGGTCAGCACGCTCTCCAGGTGCGCCTTGGCGCTTTCGACTTCGCGCCGCTGCTGTTCGCTGGCCTGCTTCGCATCGTACAGCTGGCGCGTCATCTGGTTGAACAGGCCGGTCAGCGCGCCCAGCTCATCGCTGCTCTGGATCGGGTGCTGCCCGGTGAAGTCGCCCTGCGCCACCGCGCGCGTGCCTTCCGCCAGCGCTTCCAGCGAGGAACCCAACCGTTCGCTGATGAAGAAGGCGACCGATACCGCCGTCAACAGCACCACCAGCAGCGACAGCGTCAGGGTGATCGCATACAGGCGTTTCAGGCCCAGACGGGAGAGTGTCAACTCCTGATAATCGCGGTAAACCGCCTGTACCGTCTCGGCATCCGCCTCGATCTGCCTCGGCACCGGCTGGATGAACTGCAACACATAACGTCCACCCCCCTGGCTGGCCGCATCCACCACCGCCAGTGCACGTAGCGTCAAGCCTTTCGGCAATGTGTCGATCACCGCGTATTCGCCCTTGCCCATGGCCAGTTGCAGCACCTCGCTGTCGGGCAGGTTCAGCGGCTGGACGTTGCCGCCACCGTAAAACGCGATCAGGTTACCCTTGACGGTAAGCAGTGCCGCTTCCTGGCCGGCCTTTTCGTCCACCAGTTGTTCCAGCGCATGCCGGTATTGTTCCGGCGGTTTTTCTGCCAGTTGCGAAGCGGCGAACTGGGTCTTTTTGGTCAGTTCCTTCAGGCTGTTGTCCAGGCTGCTCCTGCCGAGGTTCAGCCCGCCCTCGAGAGCTTTTTCGACACGCACGTCGAACCACGATTCGATGCTCTTGCCGAGGAATTGCACCGACACCGCATAAACCAAGACGCCCGGCAGCACCGCGATCAGCGTGAAAAAAACCACTAGGCGCAAGGTCAGTTTCGAACCGAACACCTTGTGCCTGAGCTTGCCGCGCAACCGCCACAATTGGTAGCCGACCAGCCCCACCATGCCCAGCGCGAGCAGGCCGGTCAGCGTGAGCAGGCCGTAGTAGTTGCGCGAGAATATCTCGGTGTTGGCGCTGCTGCCGGACAGCAGATACAGCAATGCGGCGCCCGCGATGGCGCTGATGAAGATCAGGTATTTCATTCCTTACTCTGTTCTACCCTCACCCTGGGCGAGGTTCGCCGGACGCACCACCCAGCGATACCAGCCGGAATTAGGCGTCCAGTCCTTGCCGGTCAGCGCATTCACCTGCAACAGCTTGGGAAGTTGCGTGGTGTCCAGCCGCAGGCGCGCGGACGCCGTGTAGCTGCTGTCCTTGTCCAGCAGCGCCGCCGGAACCGGCGCCGAGCTTTGCCGGGACAGCATGTTGATCACATCCTCGAAGCTGGCGAAATTCTGGAACAGCGCGCCGCGCGCGATGCGGTACTGCCGCGTCAGCACGCTGTAAGAAATCTTGACGGTCTGCTCGCCGTGGAAGATTTCCTCGTCCAGCCAGTACCAGCGCGAGCGGGTCAGCGAGAATTCGCTGACGAAATACAGCGGGATGCCGCGCGACAACGCCTGCTGCACCACAAAACTCAGGTTGACGTCGTAGGCGGCGTGGAGCCGGTAGCCGTCTTCGCCCAAGCGTATCTCGGTACGGCTGACGGAAATGCCCTCGGCATGCGCCGCCGCCATGCACAGCCAGGCCAGCAGCACGCCGCGCAGCAGCGTCTTAAACAACCTTTTGCAGCAACGCATAAAAGAATCCGTCATGTTGATCGTCGGGCAGCAATTGCCCCGTGCTGTTCTCCGGCAGCGTCACCGGCAGGCGCCGTGCATCCGGCTGCAGTGCCAGGAATGCGGCGATGACCTGTTCGTTCTCCTGGCCGAACACCGAGCAGGTGGCGTAAAGCAATTTACCATCTTGCGCCAATACCCGCCACAAAGCACGCAGGATAGCGGCCTGCTGCGCGGCAAAACCGGCGAGGTCGGCCGGACGCCGCAGCCACTTGATGTCGGGATGGCGGCGCACCACGCCGGACGCGGAGCAGGGCGCATCGGCCAGCACGCGCTGGAACGGCTTGCCGTCCCACCAGTCCTCCGGGCACGCGGCGTCGCCCGCCAGCAGGCGCGCATCCAGCTTCAGGCGCCGCAGGTTGTCGGCCACGCGGCGCAGGCGTTGTTCGTCCTTGTCCAGCGCGACCATCTCCACTTGCGCGTCTTCCAGGATATGCGCGGTCTTGCCGCCCGGCGCGGCGCAGGCGTCCAGCACGCGCATGCCGTCCCGCACATCCAGCAGGTGTGCGGCGTATTGCGCGCCGGCATCCTGCACCGAGACCAGCCCGTCGGCGAAACCCGGCAACCGTTCCACCGTCACCGGCTTGTCCAGCTGCACTGCGCCAGGTTCGATCAGCCGCGCCGCCAGTCCCTGCTGCTCCAGCCGCGCCAGATAGTCCTGCGCTGTACCGTAGCGGCGGTTGACGCGCAAGGTCATCGGCGGATGCCGGTTGCCCGCTTCGAGTATCGCTTCCGCCCGGTCACCGTATTGCGCGCGTAATTCGTCCACCCACCATTGCGGATGGTTCCATCGCGCTTCCGGCTGGCGCACAGCCTGCTCGGTCAGCGCCGCGCGGTCGCGCAGGAAATTGCGCAGCACCGCATTCGCCAACCCGCCCAAGCGCGGGTTCAGCCCCTGCGCGGCGCGCACCGCATGATCGACCACCGCATGCGGCGCGCTGCGGCCCTGCTGCAACTGGTACAGCGCGACCAGCAGCAGGAAGCGCACGCGCTCGTCCGATAACGGTTTGCGCAACAGCAAGCCCAGCACGGCCTGCAACTGTCCATAAAAGCGCAGCGTGCCATAGCTCAAGTCCTGCAGCGCGGCACGTTGTGCCAGCGGCCAGCCGGTTCTGCCGCGCAACGCTTCTTCCAGCGACTGGGTGAGATTGCGTCCGCGCGCCAGCACCTGACCGATGACATCGGCAGCCGCCAGTTGGACGTGCTGCATGTCAGCCTGCAAAGCGTTCGCCCGTGACGACCGGCACGGACTGGAGGAATTGCGCGGCGGGCTGCGCCTTGCCGCCGGGACGCTGCAACACTTCGAGGTGCAGCGCATCCCTGCCGCAGGCGACGGTGATACCACCCCGGTCCACGGCCAGCACTTCGCCCGGCTCGCCATGCGTGCCCGGTCGGACGGCCGCACGCCAGACCTTCACCGCCATGCCGTTCAGGCTGGCATGGCATACCGGAAAGGGATTGAAGGCGCGCACATTGCGCCCGATCTGCTGCGCGTCCAGCCGCCAGTCGATCTGCGCCTCGCTCTTGAGCAGCTTGGCGGCATAGGTTGCCGCCGCATCGTCCTGTCGAACCGGCGCCAGGCGTTGCTCCTGCAGCAAGTGCAGCGTTTCGCGGATGCACTCCGCGCCGAGCACGGCTAGTTTGTCGTGCAGGGTCTGCGCGGTGTCGTCCGGCGCAATCGGGCAGGCGCGGCGCAGCAGCATGTCGCCAGTATCCAGTCCTGCGTCCATCTGCATGATAGTGATGCCAGTCTCGGCATCGCCGGCCTGGATCGCGCGCTGGATCGGTGCCGCGCCGCGCCAGCGCGGCAGCAGCGAGGCGTGGATGTTGAGGCAGCCGTAACGGGGGATGTCCAGCACTGCCTGCGGCAGGATCAGGCCGTAGGCCGCGACCACCATCGCATCGGCATCGAGTGCGGCGAGTTCGTGTTGTATCGCTTCCGCTTTCAGTGTCGCGAGTTGCAGCACCGGCAAACCGTGTTGCAAAGCGAGCTGCTTCACCGGGCTGGCGACGAGCTGCATGCCGCGTCCGGCAGGCCGATCCGGCTGGGTCAGCACGGCGACGATGCGGTGCTCGCCGAGCAAGGCTTCCAGTGCGCTGGCAGCGAACTGCGGGGTTCCGGCAAAGATGAGTTTCACATGGTTCCTATAGTGTTTCGCGCTGGCGCTTCTTGAGCTTCGCCTTGATCCGTGTCTGCTTGAGGCGCGACAGGTATTCGACGAACACCTTGCCGCGCAGGTGATCGATCTCGTGCTGGGCGCACACCGCGAGAAACCCGTCCGCCTCCAGCGTGAATTCCGCGCCGTGCTCGTCAAGGGCGCGCACCGTGACCTTTTCCGCGCGGCGCACATCCTCGTAGATACCGGGCACCGACAGGCAGCCTTCCTCGCAGACTTCCACGCCGCTACTGGCGAGTATCTCGGGATTGATAAATACCCTCAGTTGGTCGCGCGTCTCAGAGATGTCCACCACGATGAGCTGCACATGCGCGTCTACCTGGGTTGCCGCCAGCCCGACGCCGTTCGCGGCGTACATGGTCTCGGCCATGTCGGAAACCAGCTTGCGGACATCGTCGTCGACGCATTTCACCTGCGCGGCAATCCGGTGCAACCGCTCGTCGGGGTATTGCAGGATTTTCAGGAGAGCCATAGCTTACTTATAAATGCTTGCCAATTTAAAGGACTGGATGCAGAATCTGGCGCGCCGCGACTGTTTTGGCGCGCCCTTTACCTGACCCTGCCGGAGTTTGCCATGCGCAAGATTATATCGCTGATTTGCCTCCTGTTGCCCGCACTGGCCTGTGCCGACCAACCCTCGACCCGACCCCAGTTGCGCAGCGACGCGCCGGACCGACATGTGGTCGTCAAAGGCGATACGCTGTGGGACATCTCCGGCAAGTTCTTCAAGGACCCGTGGCGCTGGCCCTATATCTGGGGCATGAACCGGGATTCCATCAAGGACCCGCACTGGATCTACCCGGGCGATGTGATCGTGCTGGATCGGGTCAACGGCACACTGCGCATCGGCGGTTCGATCTCCGGCAGCAATGTCGTGCGCCTCTCGCCCAAAGTGCGCGAAACCCAGAGCGAGCATGACGCCATCCCGAGCATTCCGGCGAAGGACATCGCGCCTTTCCTGAGCCGTCCGCTGATCATTGAGGCGGGCGCCCTGCAGGATGCGCCTGCCGTGATCGGCGCGCGCGAGGGACGCGTGATCCTGGGCGAGCATGACATCGTCTTCGTCAAGGGGTTGCCCGCCGACAAGGGCGGCCGCTGGCAGATCTACCGCCCGGGCAAGACCTTTACCGATCCGGATAGCAAGGAAGTGCTGGGCATCGAGACGGTCTATCTGGGCGATGCCGAGGCGACCGAGTTCGCGGACGTCAGCACCGTCTCCATCACCCGCTCGGTGCAGGAGATCTACAAGGGCGACCGCCTGATCATGCCCTCCGGCGAGCAGGTTGCCGCCTATCTGCCGCGCGCGCCGGCCACCGATATCTCCGCGCGTGTCATCTCGGTCTATGGCGGCGTGACGCAAGCCGGGCAGAACACCGTCATCACGCTGAACAAGGGTATGCGCGACGGGCTGGAAAGCGGCCATGTACTGGCGCTGTACCACAAGGGCGAAACGATACGCGGCGACGGCGCGGATCATGTCCTGCCGGATGAACGTTACGGCTTGGTATTCGTGTTCCGCGTGTTCGACAAGGTTTCCTACGCGCTGGTGATGCAGACCCGCCTGCCGGCGCAATTGCTGGATCGCGCGCAAACTCCCTGATGCCTTCCGATGCTTCGCTCAAGGCTTGGCTGGCGCTCGGCCTGAAGCGCGGCCTGGGCGGTGAAAGCGCGCGCCGTCTGCTGAAGGAGTTCGGTTCGCCCGAGGCGGTGTTCTCCGCATCTGCCGGATCGCTCAAGACCTTCGTCAAGGCGGATATCGCTGCAGAAATCACCAATGGTATAGACGACGAAGCCATCGCCGCAACACTGGACTGGCTGCAAGACGACAACAATCATGTCGTCACGCTCGCGGACAGCGATTATCCGCAGGCTCTGCTGAACATCCCCGATCCGCCGTTGCTGCTCCATGTGAAGGGACGGACCGACCTGTTGAACCGTCCCGCGCTGGCCGTGGTCGGCAGCCGCAACGCCACCCCGCAAGGACTGCACAACGCCGAAGCCTTCGCGCGCGCGCTGAGCGAGGCCGGCCTGTGCATCATCAGCGGCATGGCGCACGGCATCGATGCCGCCGCGCATCGCGGCGCACTGCAAGGGCAGGGCAGCAGTATCGCGGTGGTCGGCACCGGCCTGGACAAGGTCTATCCCGCGGCTAACCGCGACCTCGCCCACGCGCTCGCCGCGCAGGGTGCGTTGGTTTCGGAGTTCCCGCTCGGCACGCCGCCGCTGGCGGCCAACTTCCCGCGCCGCAACCGCCTCATCAGCGGCATGAGCATCGGCTGTCTGGTGGTGGAAGCGTCGCTGCAAAGCGGCTCGCTCATCACCGCACGGCTCGCGCTGGAGCAGGGCAGGGACGTGTTCGCCATCCCCGGTTCGATCCATGCGCCGCAGAGCAAGGGTTGCCATGCGCTGCTCAAACAGGGCGCGAAGCTGGTCGAGAACGCGCAGGATGTCCTGGAAGAGCTGGGCGCCCTGCCTGCCGTTGTCGGCAATACGCCTTCCGCAGATGATGACGACCACGTATTGCTGCAACACCTGGGCTTCGATCCGGTGGATCTGGATACCCTGGGCACACGCTGCGGCTTGACGGTAAGCGAGCTATCCGCCATGCTGTTGACGCTCGAACTGGAAGGGCGCATCAGCGCGCTGCCCGGCGGCCTGTATCAACGAATTCACTGAAACCCCTGGCAAATCATGTTCGATATCCTGATGTATCTGTTTGAAAGCTACTTCGATGCGGGCAGCTATCCGGAGCCGGACAAGCTGTCGCGCAAGCTCTCTGCTGCCGGATTCGAAGGCGAGGAGATCGACGAAGCGCTGACCTGGCTGTCGGCCCTGCAACGGCAGAATGCCGACGGCTACCCGGCCGCCCTGGAGCACGCCGGGATGCGGCATTTTGCCGAACTGGAACGGCATTGCATCAGCCCTGAAGCGCGCCAGTTCCTGCTGTTTTCCGAGCAGCAACACCTGATCTCCGCCGTCGAGCGCGAGATGATCCTCGACCGCGCCGTGGCGCTACGCCAGGAAAATCTCGGCCTGTCCAAGCTCAAGATGATCATGCTGATGGTGCTGTGGAACCGCCGTCAGAATCTCGACCCGTTATTGATCGAAGAGCTGCTCACGCCGCTGCAATCCACGCAATTACACTAAAGAATCGCTCGCATGGCATCCCATCTCCTGATCGTCGAATCACCGGCCAAGGCCAAAACGCTGAAGAAATATCTGGGCAAGGACTTCGAGGTGCTCGCCTCCTATGGCCATGTGCGCGATCTGGTTCCCAAGACCGGTGCCGTCGACACTGAAAACAACTTCGCCATGCAGTACGAGACCATCGCGCGCAACGCGAAACACGTCGACGCCATCGCCAAGGCCGCAGCCGAAGCCGACACCATTCTGCTCGCGCCCGACCCGGATCGCGAAGGCGAGGCCATTGCCTGGCATATCTCTGAACTGTTGAAAAGTAAGCGCGCACTCAAGGGCAAGGTCATGAAACGCGTGGTGTTCTACGAGATCACCCAATCCGCCGTGCAGGAAGCGGTCGCCCACCCGCGCGAGATCTCCATGCCGCTGGTGAATGCCCAGCAGGCGCGCCGCGCACTGGATTATCTGGTCGGTTTCAACCTGTCGCCGTTGTTGTGGCGCAAGATTCGCCCCGGGCTGTCCGCAGGCCGCGTGCAGAGTCCGGCGTTGCGCCTGATCGTCGAGCGCGAGCTGGAGATCGAGAAGTTCCGCAGCCAGGAATACTGGAGCGTACATCTGGACAGCCAGAAGCACAGCATCCCGTTCACCGCCAGGCTGTTCCAGTATCAAGGCAATAAGCTGGAACAGCTTTCCATCGCCAGCCAGAAAGAATACGACGCCATCCACGCCAGGCTGAGCGATGCCAAGCTGCCGCCCAAGGTAGTGCGTGTCGAGAAGAAAGCCAAGCAGCGCTACGCTGCCGCGCCATTCACCACTTCCACACTACAACAGGAAGCCGTGCGCAAGCTCGGCATGACCTCCGAGCGCACCATGCGCACCGCCCAGTCGCTGTACGAGGGCGTGGACATCGGCGGTCAGACCATCGGCCTGATCACCTACATGCGTACCGATTCGGTGAATCTGGCGAACGAGGCCGTGGCCGAGATACGCGAGTACATCCGCGACAATTTCAGCGCCGATTACCTGCCGGGCAAACAGCCCGTCTACAAGAGCAAGGCCAAGAACGCGCAGGAAGCGCACGAGGCGATTCGCCCGACTTCGATCCTGCGCACGCCGGACAGCATCCGTTCCCATCTGAATGCCGACCAGGCGCGTCTGTACGAGATGATATGGAAGCGCACACTTGCGTGCCAGATGGCGCCGGCACGTTATGACACCGTCAGCGCCGATATCCGTTTTGGCGGCGACGACACCCTGTTCCGCGCCAGCGGCCAGACCCTGGTGTTCCCCGGCTTCATCGGCGTGTACATGGAAGACGTGGACGATGCCGAGGAAGAAGAGGGGGGCAAGCTGCCGCCGCTGGCGGAAGGCGATGTGCTGCCGGTGGACAAGCTGTACGGCGAACAGCACTTCACCCAGCCGCCGCCGCGCTACTCCGAAGCCAGCCTGGTGAAAGCGCTGGAAGAGTACGGCATCGGCCGTCCTTCCACTTACGCCTCTATCATCTCCACGCTGCAGGCGCGCGAATACACCGTGCTCGACAAGAAACGCTTCGTGCCCACCGATGTAGGACGCGTGGTGAACAAGTTCCTCACCGAACACTTCACGCGCTATGTGGATTACGGCTTCACCGCTCACCTCGAGGACGAGCTGGATGAAGTCTCCGAAGGCAAGCGCGACTGGATCCCGGTGCTGGATGAGTTCTGGCAGGATTTCAACAAACTCATCGTCGCCAAGAAGGATGTCGATCGCCCCGGCACCGAAGTGCTGGAAGAGACCTGCCCGAAATGCGGCAAGCCGCTATCCAAACGACTCGGCAAGCGCGGCAGCTTCATCGGTTGCACCGGCTATCCGGAATGCGACTACACGCGCAGCCTCGGCGGCGAAGAAGAGCCGGGCGAAGCGCGCAAGGAACTGGGCGCGCATCCCGAAACCGGCCTGCCGGTACTGTTGCTGCGTGGCCCTTACGGTCCCTATGTGCAACTCGGCGAAGCCGAGGAGGGCGCGAAGACCAAACCCAAGCGCGTCTCCTGGCCCAAGGAACTGCCGCTGGAACAGGCTGATCTCGCCGGCGCGCTGAAACTGCTGTCGCTGCCGCGCGAACTCGGCCTGCATCCGGAATCCGGCAAGAAGGTCATCGTCAACATCGGCCGCTTCGGTCCCTATATCGGGCATGACGGAAAATTCAAATCCATCCCGCGTAGCGACAGCATCTTCGACATCGGGCTGGAGCGCGCCGCGGAACTTCTGGCGCAAGCGAAGACGGGCGGCAATACGGTGTTGCGCTCGCTGGGGGAACACCCGGACGATAAAGGCGCGATCGAGGTGTGTAGCGGCCGCTACGGCCCCTACGTGCGCCACGGCAAGGTCAACGCCACCCTGCCCAAGGATGTCTCGCCGGAGGCGGTGACGCTGGAAGAAGCGCTGCAACTCATCACCGCCAGGGCCGCGAAGGGCGGAACCGGAAAAACCCGGACGGTAAAAAAGGCCACCGCCACCAAAACCAGAGCCGCCGCGAAACCCAAGGCCACTGCGAAGAAGACAACCACCAAGGTCGCAACGACCAAGACAGCCACCAAAAAAGTCGCCGCCAAGCCAGCGGCGAAGAAAACCACCCGGAAGAAGTCCTGACGCGCCAGCAGGGTGCGTCAGGGCATGATTTCCACGTATTCGTAAACCTCGCAATCGCGCACGGTCTTGCGCACATCCAGCGGAGCCTGCGCATACCAGGCATGCGGGTCATGGCGATCGACCTCGCTACCGATGAATCTCACCAGCTCACAGATCGGCTCCACGACATTTTGGCGATAGTCCTCGTCCTTTTTTACATAGGCGAGGTAGAGGTTCTTCATGCAATTTCCCCGGCACCATGCCTGTGCCTCGCATTCGCCGCAAGGCATGTCAGGATGATGCTGGAGCGGACTGGATTTGAGCCAGTTTGCCGTGACGTCGCCCTGCAGCATCTCGGGCACGTACATCATGTCCGGACACGGATAGATGTTGCCGTTCGGCATCACGTTCAGGATATGAGTGGAGGCCCGGCACTGAGTCTTGCCGTGGCAAAGCTCCGTCGCCCGCGCCGGCAATACCTTGTTGCGCACGATGCCCATGATGGGAATCACCGGATAAAGACCCTTGCCCACAAAGAACCGCTCCACCAGGCGGGTGATCACGGCTTTTTTGCTTTCCATCGCGGCGGGGGTATAGGTGCCTTTGCCTGCAACGAACTGGAAATAGACGTAATCGAACGTGTTCGCCAGTTCATCGAGTTCCTCGAACGAGGTTTCTTCGCTGCTCCAGGTCACGCGCGCCGTGATCGTCCCGGCCAGCCGGTCACGCACCTTGGCCGCATTTTTGATCACCTGCCGATACACGCCGCGCCCGCGAAAGCCATCGGTGATCTTCTCGCCGCCGTCTATGGAGAGCAACACATTGGCCAGCTTTGCCAATACGCCGTCCGACAGGTTGTCCAGCAGCGTACCATTGGTCTGAAGCTGAAAACGGAACAGCGGGTAGCGCTCCATGACATCCTGCATGAAGCTGGGGTTCAGTGTCGGCTCACCACCATAAAAGGTGACATAGACCTCATGCTCCGGGAAGTGCTTTCCAATGAAGGCATCGAGCGCGTCCAGCCCGTATGAGACCTTGCCCTGCGAACCCACCACATCTCCTTCATCGAGTGAGCAATAGGAGCATTTCAGATTGCATTTCAGCGTGGTGAGCAATTGCAGCTCCACGCGGTTACCCACGATGGGATGGATGTTTGGGGTTGCTTCGGCGGAAGAGGCTGAAGAAAAGGTCATTGATGTCGACATGACAATTCCCTAGTTTGTACTTAGATTATTTTGATACCGGAAATGACTAACGGCGGATTGTGCCGCGCGTCGGCTGCCTCATGGATGACCCCGCAAGGGGGGCGCCGCGAAGCAGCGCCCGGAACTGCGGGTCCAGCTTTGCGCAGCCACCTCAAACATCCAGATTCTTTACCCCCAGGGCGTTCTGCTCGATGAACGCGCGGCGCGGCTCGACCACGTCGCCCATCAGGGTGGTGAATATCTCGTCGGCGCCGATGGCGTCTTCGATGCGCACCTTAAGCAGGATGCGGTTCTTCACGTCCATGGTGGTTTCCCATAGCTGCTCCGGGTTCATTTCGCCCAAACCCTTGTAGCGTTGTATGCCAACGCCCTTTTTGGCCTCTTCCAACAACCATTCGATGGCTTGTTTGAAGCTAATCACGCCGCGTTTCTGTTCGCCGCGCATGGCGTAAGCGGTGGGCGAGATCAGGCCGTTCAGGGCTTCGGCGGTCTGGCGGATCTGCTCATAATCACCGCTTTCCAGGAACTCTTTATCCAGATAGCTCAAGGAGTAGTTGCCGTGGAATATCTTTTCCAGGCGCAGGCGCGGCTCGCCGTTCTCATCTGTCTCGACCTCAGCCTTGATAACGCCGCCACAGGCATCTTCCAGCAGCTTGGCGCTCTTTTTCGCCGTTGCCGCATCATCGAGCGACAGCGCAGGCAGGACGAGCAGGGCGTGGCTGGCTTCAGGCGCAATGAAGTGCGAGAGGCGGTCGATGACGGCTTCGGCGAGGAAATATTGCTTGGCGATCTCGCCCAGCGCCGCGCCCTGAATAGGCGCGGCATCGAGCGCGGGATAGAGGACGGCGCCGTTCAGCGCGGAGCCAAGCATATAGTTTTTCAACTCATGCTCGTCCTTGAGATAGCGTTCATCGCGGCCTTGTTTGATCTTGTACAGCGGCGGCTGGGCGATGTAGATGTGGCCGCGCTCGACCAGTTCCGGCATCTGGCGATAGAAAAAGGTGAGCAGCAGGGTACGGATGTGTGCGCCATCCACGTCTGCGTCGGTCATAATGATGATGCGGTGGTAACGCAGCTTGTCGGCGTTGTATTCCTCTTTGCCGATGCCGGTGCCCAGCACGGTGATGAGGGTGGCGATCTCCTGTGAGGAGATGAGCTTCTCGAAGCGGGCGCGCTCGACGTTAAGTATCTTGCCTTTGAGCGGCAGGATGGCCTGGAACTTGCGGTCGCGCCCTTGCTTGGCGGAGCCGCCGGCGGAGTCGCCCTCGACCAGGTACAGCTCGGACAGGGCAGGGTCTTTCTCCTGGCAGTCGGCCAGTTTGCCCGGCAGGCCGATGCCATCCAGGATGCCTTTGCGGCGGGTCAATTCCCGCGCCTTGCGGGCAGCATCGCGCGCACGGGCGGCATCGATGATCTTGTTGCAGATGATCTTGGCGTCGATCGGGTTTTCCAGCAGGTAGTCGGTCAGCTTCTGCGCTACCACCTCCTGAACGGCCGGCTGCACCTCGCTGGAAACGAGCTTATCCTTTGTTTGTGAAGAGAATTTCGGATCCGGCACTTTGACCGACAGCACACAGGTCAGGCCTTCGCGCATGTCGTCGCCGGTGGTATCAACCTTGGCTTTTTTGGCCATCTCGTTGTCTTCGATGTATTTATTGATGACGCGGGTCATCGCCATGCGCAGGCCGGTCATGTGCGTGCCGCCGTCGCGCTGCGGGATGTTGTTGGTAAAACACTGTACGACTTCGGAATAGCTGTCGTTCCACTGCATGGCGACATCGACGGTGATATTGTCTTTTTCGCCGCTGGCTTGGAAGCACTTGGAATGCAGCACCAATTTGCTTTTGTTCATGTACTCGACGAAACCGCGCACCCCGCCGGAATAGGCGAAGTTCTCGCTCTTGCCGGTGCGCTGATCTACCAGTTCGATCTTGACGCCGTTATTCAGGAACGACAGCTCGCGCAGGCGCTTGGCCAATATTTCATAATGAAACTCCACGTTACCGAAGATTTCCTTATCTGCCAGAAAATGCACTTCCGTGCCGCGTTTGTTGCTGTCGCCGAGAACAGGTACCGGGGACACCTCCACACCCTTTTGCTTTTCTATTGTGCGATTCTTCACCGCGCCGCGCACAAACTCCAGCCCATATTTCTTTCCATCACGATAGGTGGTGAGCTTCAACCATTCCGACAGGCCATTGACGCAACTAACCCCCACACCATGCAACCCCCCTGACACTTTGTAGCTGTTCTGGTTGAACTTGCCGCCCGCATGCAGCACGGTCATAACAATCTCGGCTGCGGAGCGTTTGGGTTCATGCTTGTCATCAAACTTGATGCCGATGGGAATACCGCGACCATTGTCCGACACCGAAATCGAGTTGTCGCCATGGATGATGACTTTGATGTCATCACAGTGACCAGCCAGCGCTTCATCGATAGCGTTGTCTACCACCTCGAACACCATGTGATGCAATCCGGTTCCATCCGAAGTGTCGCCGATGTACATGCCGGGACGTTTGCGCACGGCCTCCAGCCCTTCGAGTTGCTGAATGCTTGATTCGTCGTAATTATCGCTCATTGGAATTATTCTGCTTTATGTTTCACGTGGAACATCAAATACGCATCGGCATAACGACATAACGGAACTCGCTGTTATCTGGTGTCGTTATCAGGATACTGCTATTGGGGTCACCAAAGGAAAAGGTTGCTGTTTCCCCGCCAAGGTTATTCAGCCCTTCCATCAGATAATTGACGTTGAACCCGATGTCCAGAGCCTCGCCGTGGTAATCAGTTTCAATTTCTTCCTGGGCCTCTTCCTGTTCGCTGTTGCTACTGATGATGCTGAGATTCTTTTCGGTCAGCACGAAACGAACCCCCCGGAATTTCTCGTTGGACAAGATTGCCGCCCGTTGCAAAGCTTGTTGAATCAACACCCGGTTCATGCCGAGATGGTTGTTGTATTTCGGGATAACGCGTTCGTAATCCGGGAACTTCCCATCGATCACCTTGGTTATCAATGTGATGCCGGAAAAAGAGGCTTTTACCTGTTGCGGGGAAATCTCCAGTTCTACGGTATCTGTTCCGTCGGACAGCAGCTTGGATAATTCCAGGACTGCCTTGCGTGGCAGGATGATCTCCTGTTTTTCCAGATTACCCTCGATGATTCCCTTGTTGAAAGCGAGTCGGTGCCCATCGGTCGCGACCGCTTTCAATTCGTTCCCCTCGGCCACGAGCAGAACCCCGTTCAGGTAATAGCGCACATCCTGTTGCGCCATCGCATACTGAACCGAAAACAGCAGACTGCGCAGTTTTCCCTGTTCCAGGGTGATTTTTTTCGCATTCTCAAGCTGACTGTTCAGCTTCGGGAAATCTTGTGCTGGCAAGGTTTGCAAGCTAAACCTGCTTTTATTGGTTTTTATCTGCGCCTTGTTTTCCTTGGTGTCGATGCTGATGCGGCTTTCATCAGGAAGCACCCGCAGGATTTCCAGGAGTTTTTTTCCTCCTATCGTGACAGATTGTTCCGCATCACCCTTCTGAGCTATATCTGCTGTCGTGGTGATCTGTATTTCAAGATCCGTGGCAGTAAAACGCACCTTTCCGTCCTGATGTTCCAGTAGGACATTCGATAATATCGGCAACGTCTGCTTGCGCTCCACGATACCGATTACCACTTGCAGTGGTTTGAGTATGGTTTCCTTATCGACTTTTTCAATAAACATAATATAAATCCTTAATAAGAGCTAATAACTATAGGTTTTTATGTTGATAACAGGTAAAAATCATATCAATACATCAAGATAGCCAATCAAAAATACTGTTTAAAGGTTGTTGGTTATAGCCGGTACAAATGTGCATGGTTTTGGATAGCTATATTAAAACCCATCTTATAGACATTCTATCCACATAAAACAAACCGATTTATCCACGTAATGTCTGGATTAATATCTTGCAATCAGCATCAATCGATGTATCTCTGGCGCGAAGGTCGGCGACCATTTTACATGCATGGATAACAGTCGAATGATCTTTCCCGCCAAAGGCTTTACCTATTTCTGGCAGACTCATAGCGGTCAGTTCACGCGCAAGTGACATGGCGATCTGTCTTGGGCGTGTCAGGTTGCGGGTTCTTTTTTTGGAAAGCAGATCTGCAAGTTTGATACGGTAATAATCGGCAACGGTTTTTTGTATGTTGTCTATGGAAACCTGCCGGCTTTGTGAGGCCAGGATGTCCTTCAGCGCCTCTTTTGCCGTTTCGACGGAAATATTGCGACAATGGAATTTTGCGTACGCTTCAACGCGTTTTAGAGCCCCTTCCAGTTCCCGGACATTCGAGTTGACGTGTTTGGCGATGAAGAACGCAACCGCCTCGTCCAGCACATAACCTCCCACACGGGCTTTTTTCAGCAGGATGGCGACGCGCATTTCCAGTTCCGGAGGCTCGATGGCTACTGTAAGCCCCCATCCAAAACGCGAAATCAGCCTGTTGTCCAAACCAGCAATATCTTTCGGGAATGTGTCGCTGGTCATGATGACCTGCTTGTGGGAATCGATCAGGGTGTTGAAGGCGTAAAAGAACTCTTCCTGTGTTTTGGTCTTTCCGGCAAAGAACTGGATATCGTCAATCAGCAGGATGTCGAGAGAATGGTAATACTGCTTGAATTCCTCGAATTTGTTTGACTGGTAGGCGCGCACCACATCGGAAACATAGCGTTCCGCATGCATATAGCAAATCTTTGCCTGCGGGTTGTTTGTCTTGATCTGGTTGCCGATGGCCTGAATCAGGTGCGTTTTGCCCAGACCGACACCGCCATAGACAAACAACGGGTTGTAGGACGCACCGGGAAGTTCGGCAACCTGCATGGCAGCCGCAAAAGCCAATTGGTTTGCCTTGCCGGTGACAAAACTGTCAAAAGTCAGGCTGGGATTGAGCTTGCCGAAACTGCGAAACGAGGTTTCAACCCTGGGTTTGCTGTCTTGGGGGGCGACCGTTTTTTGGGTTGTCGCGGATTCGGGCGGTTTATCCGGTACGGAAGATTCGAGTACGCGAAATTCAAAGTGAGGCACTTGTGTATATGCCAAGCCCGCCTGCCGGCTGATCTCAGGCAGGAACCTTTCCTGAACCAGCTTCAGAGTGAAACTGTTCGGGGCGGTCAAGACCAGAGAGCCGTTTTCCGTCTTCAAAAACAGCGGTTTTATCCAGGAATTGTATTGTTGCGGCGGCAGGCTCTTTTCGAACGCGCGAAGGCAAGAATCCCAGAAAGAAACGTCCTGCATATTTTTATTGTATGGAAATTTAAGGATGAATGATGATGAAACTTTCCTGCATTCTACAGTGAGGGGGGAAACTTATCCACAGGCAGAAAAGCAAATTTGGCTTGACACACAAACCTTAACGCTTTGTAATAGCGCGTTTTACGACTTGCAGAGGATAAAAGAACATGAAACGCACTTACCAACCTTCCGTAACCAAGAGAAAACGCACCCATGGATTTCTGGTGCGCATGAAAACCCGCTCCGGGCGGGCGGTGCTCCGGGCGCGTCGTGCCAAGGGTCGTGCAAGACTCGCGGTCTAGTACAACGGTCACATCAGCCGGACTTTCCGCATCATCTCGTTTGTTGCAGGAGGACGGCTTTGATCATGTCATTCGGGCTGAAAAAATAACGGGCAGGTATTTCAGTGTTTTTTTTGTCCGAAATAACTGCCCAAACGCCAGGCTTGGAATCGTGGCAAGCAAAAAAACGCTTCCCTCATCGGTCGGGCGCAACCGCCTCAAAAGGGTTGTGCGCGAGGCGTTCCGCCACCATGCGATAAGGAACAGCAACCTGGATATCGTCGTGATGGCAAGGCAGCGTAGCCACCAGGAAAGCGGCGAGAGAAACGAGGAATTGGCAAGATTGTTCAGTACGGTGGAAAGCAGATGCGCAGAATGCTAATCAAGCTGATACACGGCTATCAATACTTGCTCAGCCCGCTCAGCCCGCCGACCTGCAGATTTATCCCCAGCTGTTCGCATTATGCCTGCGACGCACTAGCCAGACATGGTGTGCTGAAAGGCTGCTGGCTCAGCATCAAACGGTTGTTGCGCTGTAACCCCTGGAATCCCGGCGGTTACGATCCTGCCCCCTGAATCTTCCGAACCCACCATGGACCTACAAAGACTTTTCCTGTTCCTGATTTTCGTATTCTCGCTGGCGCTGGTCTGGGACGGCTGGCAACGCCATCAGCACCCCGAGCGCTATGTCCAGCAAAGTGCGGCAGCCGTGAGCGAGTTGCCTGCCAAGGAAACCGTTGCCTCACCGGGAGCGGTGCCGACCGCCGCGTCATCGTCGCTGGTTCAGGATGCAATGACGGCAACGCCGGGCGTTTCGCAGACGCCCGAGAAGAAGATACGCGTCAAGACTGACGCTCTTGAAGCGGAAATCAGCACGATTGGCGGCGATATCGTTCGCCTGGAATTGCTGAGGCATCCGGATGCGCAGGATAAAGCCAAGCCATTCGTGCTGTTTCAGCGAGCCGGAGGCGCGCATACCTATGTTGCGCAAAGCGGCCTGCTGGGCCCTGGCCTGCCGAACCATAACACCCCGTTTATTGCCGAACAGGAAAGCTACGAATTGTCCGGGAATGCCGAAGAGGTGCGGGTCAGGTTGACGGTGGAAGGTGAGCAGGTGCCGAAAGTCGCCAAGATACTTACCTTCCACAAGGACAGCTATCTGGTCGATGTTGCCTATGAACTGGAAAACACCAGCCAGCAAGCGGTAACGACGAGCGGCTACTTCCAGTTGGTCAGGGATGGTTCGGCTCCCGCAGGTAGTTCGTTCATGTTGCCCACCTACACCGGCGCAGCCGTTTACACCGACCTGGAAAAGTTCAAGAAGGTCGATTTCGAAACGATAGACAAGGGAAAGCAGGAATACCAGAAGTCGGCAGACAACGGCTGGATCGGCATGTTGCAGCATTATTTCGTGTCGGCCTGGTTGCCCAAGGACAAAACCAGCCGCGAGTATTTTACGCGCAAGCTGGATGGCGGCCTGTATTCGGCGGGGGTGATCCTGCCCGAGGTCGCCGCCGAGCCGGGACAAAAGGTAACGATAGCCTCGACGCTTTATGCCGGCCCGGCCCGCTCCAATCTGGATGACATCGCACCCGGCCTCGGCCTGACGGTGGATTATGGCTGGCTGACCATCATCGCCACGCCGCTGTTCTGGCTGATGACCCTGTTCAACGATTGGGTGCACAACTGGGGTGTGGCGATCATCCTGCTCACGGTATTGATCAAGCTGGCGTTCTTCCCGCTGTCCGCCGCCAGCTATCGCTCCATGGCCAAGATGCGGCTGGTTGCGCCCAAGCTGGAGAAGATCAAGCAGCAACACGGCGATGACCGCGAGCAGCTGAACCGCGCCATGATGGAACTGTACAAGACCGAGAAGATCAACCCGTTGGGCGGTTGCCTTCCGGTGCTGGTGCAGATACCCGTGTTCATCGCGCTGTACTGGTCCATCCTGGCCAGCGTCGAAATGCGCTATGCGCCGTTCTTCGGCTGGATCACCGACCTGTCGGCGACGGACCCCTATTACATCCTGCCGCTGATCATGGGCGCGAGCATGATCGTCCAGACACGCCTCAATCCGGTTCCGCCCGATCCGTTGCAGGCCAAGGTGATGAAGATCATGCCGATCGCCTTCAGCGTTATTTTCTTCTTCTTCCCGGCCGGGTTGGTGCTGTATTCCATCGTGAACAACCTCCTTTCCATTGCCCAGCAGTGGTACATCACCCGGGCCGCAGAGGACGCGAATAAAGGTGCCGCAGCCAAGCGTTGATACCATCGCCGCCATCGCCACCGCGCAAGGGCGCGGTGGCGTGGGGGTGATACGGGTATCGGGAGGCAACCTCGAAATGCTAGCCGGCGGTATCCTGGGGCGAATGCCTGCGCCACGCCACGCCACTTATTGCGATTTTCTCGGCACGAACGGCGATATCCTGGATCAGGGCATCGCGCTGTATTTCCCCACCCCCCATTCCTATACCGGCGAAGACGTGCTCGAACTACAGGGGCATGGCGGCCCGGCAGTGCTGCAGCTGGTGTTGCAGCGTTGTCTCGATTTGGGCGCGCGTCCGGCACAGCCGGGCGAATTCACCCGCCGGGCGTTCCTGAATGACAAGCTCGATCTGGCTCAGGCAGAAAGCGTCGCCGACCTCATCGAGGCAAATACCGCCGAAGCGGCGCGCAGTGCGCTGCGTTCGCTGCGCGGCGAGTTTTCCGTGACCATCCATGCGCTGGTCGACAAGCTGATCCACCTGCGCATGCTGGTCGAGGCCATGCTGGACTTTCCGGAAGAGGAGGTGGCTACGCCGGACATCGAGCGGCGCGATGCACTATTGCGGGACCTCCGAGCCCGGTTGCAGCAGACACTGGATACGGCAAGGCAGGGCAGTCTGCTGCGCGAGGGCGCGCATGTGGTCATTGCCGGCCAGCCGAACGTCGGCAAGTCCAGCCTGCTGAACCGCCTGTCCGGCGAGGAAGTGGCGCTGGTCAGCGACATTCCCGGCACCACGCGCGATGTCATCCGCCAGGCCATCCAGATCCGCGGCGTGCCCCTGCACATCATGGATACCGCGGGTCTGCGCGAATCCGCGGATGAGGTGGAAAGCATGGGCATCGAACGCGCGCGCCAGACACTGGGCCGCGCCGACCTGATCCTGTTGCTGCTGGACGCCACTCTGGGCATGACGGCGCAGGACCAGACTATCCTGGCGGAACTGCCCGTCGATACCCCGCTGTTGCTGGTGTACAACAAGATCGACCTGCTGGAGAGCGGAGGCGCGGCTCTGTCCACGGAACGACCATCAGTCCTGGTATCGGCCAGAACCGGTGCCGGGATAGAGGAATTGCGCAACCGGATATTGGCAGCCGCGGGCTGGCGCGATCAGGAAGGCGGCGCATTCATGGCGCGCGAACGTCATCTGCGCGCATTGCGGCTGGCGCAAACCCATCTGGAGCAGGCTGCCGCGGCATTGTCGCGTGCCGAACTGTTCGCCGAGGAGCTGCGGCTGGCGCAGCGCGCACTGAACGAGATCACCGGGGAGTTCACCCCGGATGACCTGCTGGGCGAAATCTTCGCCCGCTTCTGTATCGGAAAATAATCGACGTTGTTTCACGTGAAACAACGCGTTTTGGATTCCGGATGCGCTGTTGTATGATGCGCGTCCTTTCTGAGCGACGGCGACGCAATGTTCCCTGCTGTATTCGACGTGATCGTGGTGGGCGGAGGGCATGCCGGTACCGAGGCAGCTCTCGCAGCCGCGCGCGCCGGAGCCAAGACCCTTCTGCTTACCCACAACATTGAAACGCTGGGACAGATGTCCTGCAACCCCTCCATCGGCGGGATCGGTAAAGGGCACCTGGTCAAGGAAGTGGATGCGCTCGGCGGCGCAATGGCCGCGGCGACCGACGAAGGCGGCATCCAGTTCCGCATCCTCAATTCCAGCAAGGGTCCGGCGGTACGCGCCACGCGTGCGCAAGCGGATCGGCTGCTGTACAAGCAGGCCATCCGCACGCGCCTCGAAAACCAGCCCGGTCTCCAGTTGTTCCAGCAGGCGGTGGACGACCTGCTGCTCGAGCAGGATCGGGTATGCGGCGTAGTCACGCAGCTGGGGCTGCGTTTTCGCGCAAAGACTGTGGTGCTGACGGCAGGCACCTTCCTGTCCGGGCTGATCCATGTCGGCCAGGCGAACTATCCGGCAGGACGCGCGGGTGACCCGCCCTCCGTCAGCTTGGCGCATCGGCTGCGCGAATTGAACCTGCCTGTCGGTCGGTTGAAGACCGGCACGCCGCCGCGCATCGACGGTCGCAGCATCGATTATTCCGTCATGCAGGAACAGCATGGCGACGACCCCGTGCCGGTATTTTCATTCATGGGCGATGCCGCACAGCATCCGCAACAGCGCCCGTGCTGGATCACCGAAACCAACCGGCGCACCCACGACATCATCCGCAGCGGGCTGGATCGTTCGCCGCTGTTCACCGGCGTGATCGAAGGTGTGGGGCCGCGCTATTGCCCTTCCATCGAGGACAAGATCACGCGTTTCGCCGATAAGGACGCGCACCAGATCTTTCTTGAACCGGAGGGTTTGACCACCCACGAGATCTACCCCAACGGCATTTCCACCAGCCTGCCTTTCGATGTGCAGCTGGACTTGGTACGCTCCATCCGCGGGCTGGAGAACGCGCACATCCTGCGTCCGGGGTATGCCATCGAATATGATTATTTCGATCCGCGCGGACTGAAGAGTTCGCTGGAGACCAAGGCGATACGCGGCCTGTTCTTTGCCGGGCAGATCAATGGTACGACCGGCTACGAAGAGGCCGCTGCACAGGGTCTGCTGGCCGGGGTGAATGCGGCGCTGCAGGCGCGCGAAGGCGAACCGTGGTGTCCGCGCCGCGACGAAGCCTATCTTGGTGTGATGGTGGATGACTTGATCAATTCCGGCACTTCCGAGCCATATCGCATGTTTACTAGCCGTGCCGAATACCGCCTGCAGCTGCGCGAGGACAATGCCGACCTGCGCCTGACCGAGGCGGGGCGCAAGCTGGGCATCGTGGACGACGCGCGCTGGCAGGTGTTCGAGCAAAAGCGCGAAGCTATCGCACGGGAGCAGGAACGGCTGCGCAGCACCTGGGTCAATCCGCGCACCCTGCCGCCGGAGGATGCGATCCGGGTGCTGGGCAAGCCCATCGAGCGCGAATATTCGCTGCACGAACTGCTGCGCCGCCCGGACGTGAGCTATGCTTCCCTGTCGACTCTGCCCGGCGCAGGCGAGGGCGTGACCGACGCAAAGATCGCCGAGCAGGTGGAGATACAGGCGAAATACCACGGCTACATCGAGCGGCAGCGCGACGAGATCGAGCGTAACGAACAATATGAGACGCTGGCGCTGCCGGAGGACATGGACTACCGCGAAGTGCGCGGCCTGTCGGTCGAGGTGCAGCAGAAGCTGAACCGGTACAAGCCCGAAACCATGGGGCAGGCCGCGCGCATTTCCGGAGTCACGCCGGCGGCGATCTCCCTGCTGCTGGTGCATCTCAAGCGCGGCTTCCGCGACGAGCGGCAAACGCAAAAATGCGCCTGAGCCAGGCCGGGGAATTGCGGCACGGCATAGCGCAGCTGGGCATCGCGCTGGACGCGGAGACGCAAGGCAGGCTGCTGGATTATCTGGTATTGCTGCACAAGTGGAACAAGGTCTATAACCTGACCGCGATCCGCGACCCACAGCAGATGGTGAGCAATCACTTGCTCGACAGCCTTGCCGTGTTGCCGCACCTGTGGGCGGGGCGGTGGCTGGACGTGGGCTGCGGCGCCGGGCTGCCGGGCCTGGTGCTGGCGCTGGCCCGGCCCGGCTGGCAATGGGTGCTGCTGGACAGCAACAGCAAGAAGACCAGCTTCGTGCAACAGGCCGTCATCGAACTCGGGTTGCAGAATGTGAGCGTTCACTGCGAACGAGTGGAAGAGTGGCAGACAGCAGAGAAGTTCGATGGAATCATCTCGCGGGCCTTCGCCGATCTGGGTGAATTCTTGCGGGTCACGCGCCACCTGATGTCGGAAGGGGGGCGCTGGGCGGCGATGAAGGGTCTGGCGGAGCAGGAACTGCCGGGTATACCGCAAGGGTGCCGGGCGGAACGCATCATCCCGCTACAGGTGCCGGGGTTGCGCGCGGCGCGCAGTCTGGTGATCGCAACATGCGACAGGAGTGAAGCGACATGACGAAGATACTGGCCATTACCAACCAGAAGGGCGGGGTGGGTAAGACCACCACCACCGTGAATCTGGCCGCCAGCCTGGCGGCGACCAGGCAGCGCGTGCTGCTGGTCGACCTCGATCCGCAGGGCAACGCCACCATGGGCAGCGGTATCGACAAACGCGATCTGCAGGCGAGCGTATATGACGTGCTGCTGGGCAACAAGACGATAGCCGAGGCGCGTCTGCGCTCGGAGGCGGGCCAGTACGACCTGCTGGCCGCCAACCGCGAACTGGCGGGGGCGGAGATCGAGCTGGTTGACATGGCGCATCGCGAGACGCGGCTGCGCGATGCGCTGCAGCCGATTGCGAAAGAATATGACTTCGTGCTGATCGATTGCCCGCCCGCGCTGAACCTGCTGACGCTGAACGGCCTCTGTGCAGCCAAGTCGGTGATGATCCCGATGCAATGCGAATACTACGCGCTGGAAGGACTGAGCGATCTGGTCAACACCATCCGCAAGGTGCGCGCCAACCTGAATCCCGACCTGGAGATCGAAGGGCTGCTGCGCACCATGTTCGATCCGCGCAACACCCTGGCGCAACAGGTCTCGGATCAGTTGCGCGAACACTTCGGCGACAAGGTGTACCGCACGGTGATCCCGCGCAACGTGCGTCTGGCCGAAGCGCCGAGCTACGGCGTGCCGGCGCTGTACCACGACAAGTTATCCAAGGGAACGCAGGCTTATCTGGCGCTGGCCGGAGAATTGTTGAACAACGCGGCGCAACCTGCCGCAACGGTATAAGGAAAACCATCATGGCAAAACCACTCAAGGGACTGGGGCGCGGACTGGATGCATTGCTGTCCGGCGGAAAGAATGAGAAGGATGAAGTGATGCGCGAGCTGAGCGTCGCGCAGCTCAGGCCGGGCAAATACCAGCCGCGTTCACACATGGACGAAACCTCATTGAAAGATCTGGCTGCATCGATCAGGGCACAGGGCGTGATGCAACCCATCCTGGTGCGCCAGCTTGCCGACGGTTACGAGATCATCGCCGGCGAACGGCGCTGGCGCGCTGCGCAGCTGGCCGGGCTGACGCATGTTCCGGTGCTGGTGCGCAGCGTGCCGGACAACGCGGCGCTGGCGATGGCGCTGATCGAGAACATCCAGCGCGAGAATCTCAACCCCCTCGAAGAGGCGATCGGCATCCAGCGCCTGATCGATGAGTTCAAGATGACCCACCAGCTCGCTGCGGAAGCGGTGGGACGCTCGCGCAGTGCGGCCAGCAACCTGTTGCGGCTGCTCAAGCTGCCGCAGCCGGTGCAGGATATGCTGATGGAAAACAAACTGGACATGGGGCATGCGCGCGCGCTGTTGTCGCTGGAAAGCGCGCAACAGATATTGCTTGCCAACAAGATCACGGCGGACGGACTGTCCGTGCGCGAAGCGGAAAAACTGGTGCAGAAACAACTCGCTGCACCCGAACAAACCAAGCATAAAAAAACCGCAAAACCCAGCCGTGACACCTTGCGATTACAGGAAGAGATGAGCGCGGTTCTCGGAACGCATGTGGAGATCAAACCGGGTAACAAGGGCAGTGGCAAGCTGGTGATCGAGTATGCGAACCATGACCAGCTCGATGAATTCATGAGCAGGCTCAAGAAGGCCAGGTAGTGGGCAAAGAGGCTAAATCCCTATTGCGGCAATGTTTGACACCCAGTGAAAACGCCGCTATCATCCCGGCGCTTTTCGAGGTGGGAGTCAAGGAAGAAAGGCTGGCGCGTCAAGTGGTTTGGCTGCAGGTAGCGGCCACCGTAGCAGTCGCAGCTCTTGCCTACATCCTGAACGGCACGCCGCAATTTGCCATGGCGGTGTTAAGTGGGGGAGCGGTAGCGGTTCTCAATGGCGCATTGTTGGCTTGGAGGATGCATCAAGCGACTTTGCGTTCTGCCCATGATGCACATCTTCAATTACGGCTCATGTATTTTTACGCCGCCGAGAGGTTTCTGGCGGTGGTGGCACTGTTAGGTGTATGCCTAGCGGTGCTTAAATTGTCGCCGCTTGCCGTTCTGGGCGGCTTTGTGGCGGGACAGGCGGTGCTGTTGGTAGCCCGGCTGGTTCTGGCAGGTTCTAAAGACTGAAGATAGCGATTAAAAATGTCTAGCGAAGCACACACATCAGCGGAATACATCAAGCATCACCTGCAAAACCTGACATACGGCCAACTGCCCGACGGTACCTGGGGCGTTGCGCATAGCGCAGAACAAGCCAAGGCGATGGGTTTCTGGGCGCTCAATCTCGATACCTTCATCATGTCCCTGTTGCTGGGCGCGGTGATCATGTTCGTGTTTTACCGCGCGGCGCAAAGCGCCAGCGCCGGCACGCCGAACGGCCTGCAGAACTTTTGCGAGTGGGCGCTGGAATTCATTGACAACAGCGTGCGCGGTTCCTTCTCCGGCAAGAACACCATGATCGGCCCGCTGGCGCTGACCATCTTCTTCTGGGTGTTCACGATGAACCTGATGGACTTGATACCCATCGACTACATCCCGCTGCTGATGACTTCCCTCGGCGTACCGTTCTTCAAAGTCGTTCCTTCCACCGATCCCAATGCCACCTTCGGCATGGCCATCGGCGTGTTTGCGCTGGTGCTGTATTACAGCGTGAAGATGAAGGGCCTGGGCGGTTTCGTTGGCGAGTTGACATTGCAACCTTTCGGCAAGTTCGGTATGCCGGTCAACCTGCTGCTGGAAGGCGTCAATCTGATCGCCAAGCCGATCTCACTCGCGCTGCGTCTGTTTGGCAACATGTATGCGGGCGAAATGATCTTTATCCTGATTGCGCTGATGGGCGGCGCCTGGGCCGGCTTCTCGATGGGCGGCGTCACTTTGTACGGCTCGCAGATCCTGCTGTCTCTTGGCTGGGCGATCTTCCACATCCTGATCGTGACCCTGCAGGCATTCATCTTCATGACGCTAACTGTCGTATATCTGGATATGGCACATCAGGAACATCACTGATTCCGGTTTCATCAACTTTACTTTTTATCAACAGGAGAAATAGAAAATGGAAATGGCAAACGCACTGCTGTACATCGCTGGCGCACTGATGATGGGTCTGGGCGCGCTCGGCGCGGCCGTCGGCATCGGCATCCTGGGTGGTCGCTTTCTGGAAGGCGCAGCCCGTCAACCCGAACTGATCCCGATGTTGCGTACCCAGTTCTTCGTGGTCATGGGTCTGGTCGACGCCGTGCCGATGATCGCCGTGGGTATCGCGATGTACGTTCTGTTTGCCGTGGTGGGTTGATCCTCCGCTAAGCGACAACGCATAAATCAAGAAAGGAAGCTTGCATGAACATCAATGCAACTCTTCTCGCGCAGACCATCATGTTCGCGCTGTTCGTGTGGTTCTGCATGAAGTTCGTCTGGACGCCCATCATGGGTGCGCTGGAAGCACGCAAGAAGCAGATCGCCGACGGTCTGGCGGACGCCGAGCGCGCCAAGCATGACCTCGAACTGGCAGCCAAGCGTGCTGCTGAGATCCTGCATGAAGCCAAAGGAAAGGCTGGCGAGATCGTATCCAACGGCGAAAAGCGCGCCAGCGAGATCGTCGAAGAAGCCAAGGCCCAGGCAAAGGTGGAAGGCGATCGCATCGTTGCCGGCGCCAAGGCCGAGATCGACCAGGAAGTGTTCCGTGCCAAGGAGCAGCTGCGCACCCAGGTGTCGGCGATCGCACTGGCCGGCGCGGCCAAGATCCTCGGTCGCGAGATCGATGCCAAGGCGCATAACGACCTGCTCGACAAACTCGTCGCGGAAATCTGAACGCCATGTCCGAAGCCATAACCACTGCACGCCCTTATGCCCAAGCGGCATTTGATGAAGCGCAAAAGCAGAATGCCCTGAAGGGATGGTCAGAGATGCTGCTGTCCATGGCGGAAGCGGTCAACCATCCGGAGGTGCAGGCTGTCGTCACCAATCCGCGTGTCGCCAAGCAACAGGTCGAAGGTCTGATGGAAGCGTTGCTTGGCAATGATGCCAGCGCACAGCAGCGCAACTTCGTGCGCATCCTGGCCGACAATCAGCGTCTGCTGGTGTTGCCCGAGATCGCGGCGCTGTTCGAAGCGTTGAAGGCGGAAGCGGAGAAGACCGTCAATGTGGTGGTGGACTCTGCCTTTGAACTGTCCGCCGCGCAACAGGACAAGATCGTCAGCTCGCTGAAAAAGCGCCTGGGTCGCGAGATCAAGCTGGTCTGTCAGATCAACAAGGAATTGCTGGGTGGCGTAGTGATCCGTGCCGGAGACAAAGTGATCGACGGTTCTGCACGCACCCGACTCGGTGAAATGGCGAACGCGCTAGCCTGATAAAGAATTATCAAGAATGAGGAAATCCAGATGAAGCTCAACCCTTCCGAAATTAGCAATTTGATCCGCAGTCGCATCGACAACTTCGAAGCACTGACCCAGGCGCGCACCGAAGGTACGGTGGTCAGCGTGACCGACGGTATCGTTCGCGTGCACGGCTTGTCCGACGTGATGCAGGGCGAGATGCTGGAATTCCCCGGCAATACCTTCGGCCTCGCGCTGAACCTCGAGCGCGACTCCGTCGGTGCCGTGGTGCTGGGCGAATACGAACACATCACCGAAGGCGACACCGTCAAGTGCACAGGCCGCATCCTGGAAGTGCCGGTCGGCCCCGAGTTGCGCGGCCGCGTGGTCAATGCGCTGGGCCAACCCATCGACGGCAAGGGTCCGATCAACGCCAAGATGACCGACAAGATCGAAAAGGTCGCCCCGGGCGTGATTGCACGTAAGTCTGTCGACCAGCCCGTGCAGACCGGCCTGAAGTCTATCGACTCCATGGTTCCGGTCGGCCGCGGCCAGCGCGAACTAATCATCGGCGACCGCCAGACCGGCAAGACTGCTGTGGCAGTGGACGCCATCATCAATCAGAAGGGTCAGAACATGACCTGTATCTACGTTGCCATCGGTCAGAAAGCGTCGACCGTCGCCAACGTGGTGCGCAAGCTGGAAGAGCACGGCGCGATGGAATACACCATCGTGGTTGCAGCGACCGCTTCCGACTCCGCCGCGATGCAGTTCCTGGCGCCGTATGCCGGCTGCACCATGGGCGAATACTTCCGCGATCGCGGTGAAGATGCGCTGATCGTGTATGACGATCTGACCAAGCAAGCCTGGGCGTATCGCCAGATATCCCTGTTGCTGCGTCGTCCGCCAGGCCGCGAAGCCTATCCCGGCGACGTGTTCTATCTGCACTCGCGTCTGCTGGAGCGTGCCGCGCGCGTCAACGCCGATTATGTGGAAAAGTTCACCAATGGTGCCGTCAAAGGCAAGACCGGTTCGCTGACCGCATTGCCGATCATCGAGACCCAGGCCGGCGACGTGTCCGCCTTCGTCCCGACCAACGTGATCTCCATCACCGACGGCCAGATATTCCTGGAAACCGACCTGTTCAACGCCGGTATCCGTCCCGCGATCAACGCCGGTGTCTCGGTGTCCCGCGTGGGTGGCGCAGCCCAGACCAAGGTCATCAAGAAGCTGGGTGGCGGCGTGCGTCTGGCATTGGCGCAGTTCCGCGAATTGGCCGCGTTCGCGCAGTTCGCCTCCGACCTCGACGAAGCGACCCGCAAGCAATTGGAACGCGGTCGTCTGGTGACCGAGTTGATGAAGCAATTGCAATACGCACCTTTGTCCATCTCCAAAATGGCTGCGACGCTGTTCGGCGTGAATAAAGGCTATTTCGACGACGTAGCGATTCCCAAGGTATTGGCTTTCGAAGCCGCATTGCATGCGTATCTGGGCTCGAAGAACAAGGATCTGATGGACGCCATCGAATCCACCAAGGATCTGTCTGCCGACAACGAGAAGCTGCTGGCTGCTGCGATCGAAGCATTCAAGGCAACAGCAGTCTACTAACAAGCAGGAGCTGAATCATGGCAGGCAGCAAAGAGATCCGCACGAAGATCAAGAGCGTGGAAAATACGCGCAAGATCACGCGCGCGATGGAAATGGTGGCAGCGGCGAAGATGCGCAAGGCGCAGGATCGCATGCGCGCCGCCCGTCCCTACGCCGAGAAGATCCGCAACGTCGCAGCGCACCTGTCGCGCGCCAACCCGGAATACAAGCATCCGTTCCTGGTCAAGCGCGACAGCATCGGGAATGTCGGCCTGATCGTCGTCACTTCCGACAAGGGGTTGTGCGGCGGCCTCAACACCAACGTGCTGCGCCTCGCGGTGAACCGCATGAAGGCGTGGGAAGGCGAAGGCAAGGGTATCCTGGTGTGCCCCATCGGCAACAAGGGCTTGGGCTTCATGAACCGCATCGGCGCCAAGTCAAAGTCACATTTGACCGGTATCGGCGATACGCCGCATATCGAAAAACTGATCGGCGCGGTGAAGACCATGCTGGACGCTTATATCGCGGGCGAGATCGACGCAATCTACCTGAGCTACAACCACTTCATCAATACGATGAAGCAGGAGCCGCGTATCGAGCAACTGTTGCCGCTGACCGGCGAGCACATGGGTACAGCGGAGGGCAGCTGGGACTACATCTATGAACCGGATGCCAAGAAGGTCATCGATGAACTGCTGGTACGCTACATGGAATCGCTGGTGTACCAGGCTGTGGTTGAGAACATGGCATCCGAGCAGAGCGCGCGCATGGTGGCGATGAAAGCTGCTTCCGACAACGCGAAGAGTGTCATCGCCGAACTCAAGCTGGTTTACAACAAAGCGCGTCAGGCTGCGATCACCAAGGAAATTTCCGAGATCGTGGGTGGCGCGGCAGCAATCAGCTGATGCGGCTGGAAGATCGGGCGAGGCTAATGTGAGTGCAACGAACGTTATGACGAGACCAAATCTGCCAGGCGCGGCAGCCATCAGTTAATAGCCAGTGCCAGCGAATCAAGAATTAATTTAGACGGGGAATCTTAAAATGAGTCAAGGAAAGATTGTTCAGTGTATCGGTGCCGTGGTCGACATCGAATTTCCACGGGATGCAATGCCCAAAGTGTATGAAGCGCTGACGCTGGCCGATGCCGGTAATTCGACCGCCGAAGCTGGCCTGACCTTCGAAGTCGAGCAGCAGCTGGGCGACGGTGTGGTGCGTACCATTGCGATGGGTTCATCCGACGGTCTGCGCCGCGGCATGCTCGTGAACGCGACCGGTAGCGCGATTTCTGTCCCGGTAGGCGAAGGCACTCTGGGTCGTATCATGGACGTGCTGGGCCGCCCAATCGACGATGTTGGCGAGATCAAGTGCAGCGAAAAGCGCGCCATTCATCAGAACGCGCCGAAATTCGACGAACTGTCCCCTTCCGTTGACCTGCTGGAAACCGGTATCAAGGTGATCGACTTGGTTTGCCCGTTCGCCAAGGGCGGCAAGGTCGGCTTGTTCGGCGGCGCCGGCGTGGGCAAGACCGTGAACATGCTGGAACTGATCAACAACATCGCCAAGCAGCACAGCGGTCTGTCCGTGTTCGCCGGTGTGGGTGAGCGTACCCGTGAAGGCAACGACTTCTACCACGAAATGTCCGAAGCCGGCGTTATCGATACCGAAGACTTCACCAAGTCCAAAGTGGCGATGGTGTTCGGCCAGATGAACGAGCCGCCAGGCAACCGTCTGCGCGTGGCGCTGTCCGGCCTGACCATGGCCGAATACTTCCGCGACGAAGGCCGTGACATTCTGTTCTTCGTGGACAATATCTACCGCTACACCCTGGCCGGAACCGAAGTGTCCGCGCTGCTGGGCCGTATGCCTTCCGCCGTGGGTTACCAGCCGACACTGGCCGAAGAAATGGGCCGTCTGCAGGAGCGCATCACCTCGACTAAGGTGGGCTCGATCACTTCCATCCAGGCCGTTTACGTCCCTGCGGATGACTTGACCGACCCGTCCCCTGCGACCACCTTCCTGCACTTGGACTCCACCGTGGTGTTGAGCCGCGACATCGCTTCGCTGGGTATCTACCCTGCGGTCGATCCGCTGGACTCCACCTCGCGCCAGCTCGACCCGCTGGTGGTGGGCGAAGAGCACTATTCCGTGGCGCGCGGCGTGCAGCAGACCCTGCAACGTTACAAGGAACTGCGTGACATCATCGCGATTCTGGGTATGGACGAACTGGCACCGGAAGACAAGCTGGCCGTGGCACGTGCCCGCAAGATCCAGCGCTTCCTGTCGCAACCGTTCCACGTGGCCGAAGTGTTCACCGGCAGCCCGGGCAAGTATGTGACCCTGAAGGACACCATCAAGGGCTTCAAGGGTATCGTCGAAGGCGAATACGACCACTTGCCGGAGCAGGCTTTCTACATGGTCGGCGGCATCGAAGAAGCAATCGAAAAGGCCAAGACGCTGCAATAACACTCAATGGGGGCAACCATGACAATGACCGTACATGTAGACGTGGTGAGCGCCGAGGAGCAGATATTCTCTGGCCTTGCCGAAGTCGTCATCGTGCCGGGCGAGATGGGCGAGTTGGGCATCTACCCGAGGCACTCTCCCCTGATGACGCGCATCAAGCCTGGCTCGGTGCGCATCAAGCGCCCGAACCAGGAACATGAAGAACTGATCTATGTTTCCGGCGGCATGCTCGAAGTGCAGCCCGGCGTCGTCACCGTGCTGGCCGACACCGCGATTCGCGGGCACGATCTGGATGAAGCGCGCGCGCTGGAAGTCAAGCAGACAGCGGAAGAGGCGATCAAGAACCGTACCTCCGACATCGACTATGCCCAAGCGCAGGCCGAATTGGCCGAAGCCATCGCCCAGCTGCGTGCGATCCAGAAGCTACGCAAGACTGCGCACTGAGCAAAGGCATTATCGATACCAAACAAAAAGGCAGCTTCGGCTGCCTTTTTGTTTGGTTGTAGTCTGTTTATTCTTGCTAGGCTTTTTTAACGAACTCGGATTTCAGCGACATCGCGCCGATGCCGTCGATCCTGCAGTCGATGTCATGGTCGCCCTCGACCAAGCGGATGTTCTTCACCTTGGTGCCCACCTTCACCACTGCGGACGCCCCCTTGATCTTCAGGTCCTTGATCACCGTCACCGAATCGCCATCGGCCAGCAGGTTGCCGAAGGCATCCTTCACCACGCGTTTCTCGTCCGCGTTTTCCGGCGCTGCATCCTTGCCCCACTCATGCGCGCACTCGGGGCAGACGAAGTTGCTGCCGTCCTCATAGGTATATTCGGAGCCGCATTTCGGGCATTTGGGCAAAGTGCTCATGGTGTTTCCGGTGGGTGATAAAGTTTGAATTCGTAGCGCGGATGTGGCACAGCCGGTTGCCGTTACAGCTTGTACCCGCGATGCACCGCCACCACACCGCCGGTCAGGTTGAAGTATTCGACGCGCTCCAGGCCGGCTTCTTCCATCATCTTTTTCAGTTCTTCCTGTCCCGGGTGCATACGGATGGATTCGGCGAGATAACGGTAGCTGTCAGCATCGTTGGCGATGAGTTCACCCATTTTGGGCAACAGCTTGAAAGAGTAGAGGTCGTAGACCTTTTCCAGCGGTTTGGCGACCCTGGAGAATTCCAGCACGATGACGCGCCCGCCGGGTTTGATCACGCGATACATCTCGCGCAGTGCGGCATCCTTGTGGGTGACGTTGCGCAGGCCAAAGGCGATGCTGACGCAGTCGAAATAGTTGTCGGGAAAGGGCAGGTGCTCGGCGTCGCACTGCGCGGTCGGCGTGGCGACGCCTTCGTCGAGCAGGCGGTCGCGACCGACGCGCAGCATGGCGTTGTTGATGTCGGTAAGCACCACCTGGCCGCTGCTGCCGACTTCCTTGAGGAACAGGCGCGACAGGTCGGCGGAGCCGCCCGCCACGTCGAGCACGCGCTGGCCCTTGCGTACGCCGCTGACGCCGACCGCGAAGCGCTTCCACAGGCGGTGCAGGCCGACCGACATCAGGTCGTTCATGATGTCGTACTTGCTGGCGACCGAGGTGAACACGCCGGCGACGCGTTTCGCCTTCTCTTCCTCCGCGACGGTCTCAAAACCGAAATGGGTGTTGGCCATGGTGATTGCCCCTTTATTTTGCCGGGTCGCGCGATGCGCCTGCCGCTTCCAGCCGGTGCAGGTAGTTGTGCCAGAGTATCTCCTGGTCGCGTCCCAGCCCGTACAGGTAATCCCACGAATACAGGCCGCTGTCGTGGCGGTCGTCGAACACGAGCTTGATGGCGTACTGGCCGACCGGTTCGACGGCCTTGATGCCGACATTGCGCTTGCCGACCTGCAGGGTCTCCTGCCCCTCGCCGTGACCGATCACTTCGGCGGAAGGCGAATAGACGCGCAGGAATTCGGCGGGCAGCTTGTAGCGCGCGCCGTCGTCGAAGGCGAGCTCGAGCATTTTCGATTGCTGGTGCAGGGTGATCTCGGTGGGTTGCGGAGTGGTATTCATAACGAGCGTATCTTCTTCAATAAAGCGGTGGTGGAACGTTGGTGCAGGAACGGAATGCTATGCACCGAACCGCCCCAGGATTGTACTTCGGCGGCGCCGACGATGTCTTCGGTGCTCCAGTCGCCGCCCTTGGCCAGCACGTCCGGCTTGCAGGCGAGGATCAGGTTCAACGGCGTGTCTTCGTCGAATGGTATCACGAGGCTGACCGATTCCAATGCGGCGAGCACCGCCATGCGGTCTTCCTGCGAATTGATCGGGCGGTCGCCGCCCTTGCCCTGACGCTTGACCGAGACATCGCTGTTGACGCCGATCACCAGCGCAGCGCCGAGAGAGCGCGTTTGCGCCAGACAGGTGACATGGCCGCGGTGCAGCACGTCGAAACAGCCGTTGGTGAACACCAGCGGGCGCGGCAGTGCGGCGATGCGTGCGGCAAGCTGTGCGGTGCTGCACAGCTTGTGCTCAAAAGCGGGCGCCGGATACATCAATCGAGGTATTCGAACAGCCGCACCACATGCTGCACCCCGCCGGTGGTGCTGGCGAGTTCGGTCGCGGCATCGGCCTCCGCACGCGTCACGATGCCCATCAGGAACACCCTGCCGTTCTCGGTGATGACCTTGACGTGATCGGAGCTGAATTTCTTGTTGTTCACGAAGCGCAGCTTCACGTTGGAGGTGATCAGGACGTCGCTGCTGCGCGAGGTCAGCGAGCTGGGGCCGGAGATAGCCAGTTCGTTGGTGACGTTGCGCACATTGTCGATGCCGGCCACCATCTTGCCGATGGCAGCCTTGGTCGCCTCATCCGGCACTTCGCCGCTGACCAGCACGTTGCGGTTGAAGCTGGTCACGTTGACATGCACCTTGTCCTTGTACTGGACGTTGATACGGTTCGAGGCCTTGTTTTCGATGGCCTCATCCTCGACATAGGCGCCGCTGGTGCGCCGGTCTTCCGCCATCAGCGCCCCCGCGACGCCCCCGGCAGCAACCACCGGAAAACAGCCCTGCAACGAAGCGGACAGCAGTACCAGCAACAATAAAGAGGTGATGCGCATCGTCATTCTCCCAACAGTAGGTAATCAATCACATCGCAGATGCAATGCAGCGAAAGCAAATGGACTTCCTGGATGCGCGCGGTACTTTTCGCATCCACGCAGATCAATACATCGTCAGGATGCAGCGCCCCGACCATCTCGCCGCCGTCGCGTCCGGTCAGCGCCACCACGCGCATGCTGCGCTCGTGCGCGGCACGGATCGCCGCCACCACATTGGGCGAATGGCCGCTGGTCGAGATCGCCAGCAAGCTGTCGCCGGGCAGGCCGAGTGCGCGCACCTGCTTGGAAAAGACCTGATTGTAGTCGTAATCATTGGCGATGGAGGTCAGCACCGAGCTGTCGGTGGTGAGCGCGACACAAGCCAGCCCGGGGCGCTCCTTCTCGAAACGGTTCAGCAGTTCCGCCGCGAAATGCTGTGCATCCGCCGCCGAACCGCCGTTACCGCACGCCAGTATCTTGCCGTCGTTGGTGACGCAGTCGAAGAACAACTGCGCGCCTTCGGCGATGGGCTTGGCCAGTTCGTCCTTGACCTTGAGCTTGAGCTCGGCGCTGTCCTTGAAATGCCTGATGATGCGTTTGTCGATATCCATGGTGTGTGATGCCAGTCGTTAGACGTTGGTCGTTAGTCGTTAGTTGGCGTGGTCCGCTACGCGGGTTTTTAACTAGCAACTCACGACTGCGCTGAACGCGAATATTAACCGAATCAGGCTTCGAACGCATTTCTGAGCCATTGCGCGTTGCCGCCTTGTGCATCGTCCATCAGCACGGCGTCGAAGCGGCACGGCGGCGTGCCGGTCAGTCCCGCGAGATATTGCTGTGCGGTGCGCACCAGACACTGCTGCTTGCGCGTATCGATGCTGGCTGCCGCGCCGCCGAAATCGGCGTTGCGCCGCAGGCGCACCTCGACGAACACCAGCATTGCGCCGTCGCGCATGATCAGGTCGATCTCGCCGAAACGACCGCGATAATTCATTGCGACCGGTTCCAGCCCCTGCTGTCGCAGGAATTGCGCCGCCCATTGTTCGGCCTGCGCGCCCGTGCTGCTCATGGGCTGGCGGCGGGTTCGGCGGGCTGGTCGGGGAACAGCCGCAACGCCGGGCCGATGCGCCCGTTCGACAATTGGGCGTGTCCCTGCACGAGCGTGGCCGGCACCGGCGTGCGCTGGAACACATGGCCGTCGAGACGGATGTCGCCGCTCACGCCGTCCAGCGGCAGCGCGGTTCCGGGGCTGCCGTTGAGCAGCAGCTGGAGCAGGCGGAAGGCGTCTATGCCCAGCGCATACAGCCGTTCGCGCTCGGCGGGCAGCGGCGGGACGGCGCGTGGATAGATCATCACCGCCGGATGGTCGGCGCGCAACAGCCACGGCATGTCGACGAAGCGCATCCCGTTCAGGTCATAGTTGGTCAGCGTGTCATCGTTGCCGGTGAACACTTGCGAGGTGGCATAGAGCGGCAACTTGTTCGGCAGGTAGGGACGGATGCGGCGCGCCGTGGCGGATTCGGCGGCGAGGAACACCGCAGTGTCTTCCAGCTCGGCAAAGGCCGCGAGTGAGCCGGTGTCACCGCTGAATTCCACGGCATGCAGCAGTTCGTTGCCGGAGCGGCCCCATTCGCTTTCGAAAGTCTGCCGCAGCCGTCCCGCCAGCGGCGTGCCGCTGGAGATCACCAGCGCTTTGCGGAAGCCGTCGCGCCAGGCCATCTGCGCGACCTGGCGCGCCTCCGCCTCGATCGACATGCCGAAGAAATACATGCTTTCGACAGCGGGGACATCCGCGACATTGAGTGCCAGCGTCGGTACCGGGATGTCCTGCTCCGCCGCCAGCGCCGTCACGCCGCTGCGTGTCAGCGGACCTGCCACGGCGCGCGCGCCGTTGGCGATGGCATGGCGGTACAGCGCGACGATGTCGTTGGCTTCGTCGAAGCTGGCGTACACGCGCACCGGCAGGTTCTGCGGATTGGTGATGTCCACACCGGCGGCGGCGAGAAAGCCCTGCCGCACCGTCTCCGCCGATGCGCCGAACAATGCCGACTTCAGCGGCAGCAGCAACGCGACATGCGGCGCGGGTTTTTCGTCGTCCGGCGGCGGCGCATCGGTAGCGTGCGCGAAACCGCTCACGTATAGTGCGAGCCAGACAGAAAACCAGAGGAACAGGCGTTGCATCGTTCGAATCCGCAAAAACTGGAAGCCGCATTATATGTAGTCGCCACCCCGATTGGAAATCTGCGCGACATCAGCCTGCGCGCGCTGGACGTGCTGGGCGCGGCGGACGTGATCGCGGCCGAGGACACGCGCAACACCGCGCATCTGCTGGCGCATCACGGCATCGCCACGAACCGGCTGATGGCAGTGCATCAGCACAACGAGAAAGGCGCGGCGGAAAAGGTCGTCGCACTGCTACAGGCCGGGCAAAGCGTCGCCTTCGTCAGCGACGCAGGCACCCCCGCCGTCAGCGACCCCGGCGCGCTGCTGGTGCAGGCGGTGCTTGCGGTCGGTTTGCGCGCCATCCCAATTCCCGGCGCGAGCGCCGCTGTCGCGGCGCTGTCGGCCGCCGGACTGAACAATCCGCATTTCCTGTTCCATGGCTTTTTGCCCAACAAATCCGCCGCGCGCCGCCACGCGCTGGAAGCGCTGCGTGAGCAGGACGCCACGCTGGTGTTCTATGAGGCGCCGCATCGCATCCTCGAATGCGTCGCCGACCTGCATGCCGTGTTCGGCGCGGAACGCGAGATCGTGCTCGCACGCGAACTGACCAAGCTGTTCGAGAACATCCACCGCTGCAGGCTGGACGAGGCGGTGGACTGGCTGAACAGCGATGCCAACAACCAGCGCGGCGAGTTCGTGCTGTTGGTCTCCGGTGCGCCGCAACGGCCGGCCGGGCTGGATGCCGCTGCCGAACACACCCTCGGCGTCCTGCTGGCAGAACTGCCGCTCAAGCAGGCCGTGCAACTGGCCGCGAAGATCACCGGCGCGAACCGCAACGAACTCTACCAGCAAGCACTTGCACTGAAGGCCGGGGAATAACCCGCTCTGCTTGGCGGTTGTATTTCAAACAGGTGTTTGATACGCTTGTTCCCCCTGTTTCTCTTTCCATCAACCGTCAGGGAGAGCCATCATGGCAAAAATCATCGTCGTGTATCACAGTGGTTACGGGCATACCAAAAGACAGGCCGAGGCCGTTGCGCAGGGCGCGGGCGCGGCGCTGATCGCCATCGATGCCGAGGGCAATATTACCGATGCCGATTGGGCCGCGCTGGAAGCGGCTGATGCCATCGTGTTCGGCTCGCCCACCTATATGGGCGGCGCGAGCTGGCAGTTCAAGAAATTCGCCGACGCTTCGTCCAAGCCGTGGTTCGGGCAGCAATGGAAGGACAAAATTGCCGCCGGCTTCACCAATTCCGCCACCATGAACGGCGACAAGCTCTCCACGCTGCACTATATGTTCACGTTGTCCATGCAGCACAGCATGGTCTGGGTCGGCACCGGGATGTTGCCGGCCAACAAGAAAGCGTCGCAACGCAACGACGTGAACTATGTCGGCTCGTTCTGCGGCGCCATGTCCACTTCGCCGGCGGATGCCTCGCCCGACGAGATGCTGCCGGGCGATCTCGAAACGGCGCGGCTGTTCGGCGTGCGCGTGGCGGAGATCACACAACAATTCATTGCCGGGCGCGCCCGCTAGAAATCACCACTGCACAACCGATTCACGAGGTCCTTCATGACTATTTCCGCCAGAACATCCGTTCCAACCCTCTTGCTGATCGCCCTGCTGACAGGCTGCGGCGGCAAGGATCAGGCTGCCGCGCCCGGCGGCTCCGCCGCCGCGATGCCGCCGCCCGAGGTGGAGGTTATCACGATGGCGGCAGGCAGCGCGACGCTCACCCAGGATCTGCCCGGTCGGGTACAGGCATTCCGCACCGCGCAGTTGCGCGCGCGCGTCGAGGGTGTGATCGAGAAGCGCCTGTTCCAGGAAGGCAGCGAAGTGAAGGCGGGTATGCCGCTGTTCCGCATCGACGCGCGTACCTATCGCGCGACGGCGGAAGCGGCGCGCGCCGACCGCGATTACGCGCGCCAGACCGTGGAACGCTACCAGCCGCTGCTGGAGATCAAGGCGGTGAGCAAACAGGAATACGACCTCGCGGTGGCCAGGGCGAGACAGGCCGATGCCGCGCTGGCGCGTGCCGCACTGGACCTGGAGAACGCCTCCGTGCCCGCGCCGATCTCCGGGCGCATCGGGCGCGCGCTGGTCACCGAGGGCGCGCTGGTCGGCAGGGGTGATGCCACGCTCTTGGCGACCATCGAACAGCTCGACCCGATCTATGTGAATTTCACCCAGCCCGGCGCGGATGTGCTGCGCCTGCGCCAGGCCGTCGGCGCGGGCAAGCTGCGCCAGGCCGATAGCGCCGAACTGGAGTTGTTGCAGGAAGACGGCAGCGTCTACCCGCAGCGCGGCCGGATATTCTTTTCCGACATGGCGGTCGATCCGGCTACCGGCGCGGTCAGCCTGCGCGCCGAATTCCCCAATCCGCAGCGCGAGTTGCTGTCCGGCATGTTCGTGCGCGTGCGCTTCCCGCAGGCGCAGGCCGACAACGTCATGCGCGTGCCGCAGCGCGCGGTGCAGGCCGGGCCGCAGGGGCAGTTCGTGCTGGTCGTTGGGCCGGAAAATAAGGTAATGCCGCAGCCCATCGTCACCGGCGGTATGGCAGGAACGGACTTCATCGTCAGCAGCGGCCTCAAGGGTGGTGAGCAGGTCATCGTCAACGGTTTGCAGAAGGCGCGCCCCGGCACGGTGGTGGTTGCCAAGCCATTCGGCGCGCCACCTGCCGCCGCACCCGTACCGGACGACAGCGACAAGAAGCAGGGGAGCTGATCCATGTCACGCTTCTTCATCGACCGCCCGATCTTCGCCTGGGTGATTGCCATCATCATCACCTGCGCCGGAATACTGGCGCTGCGTGCGTTGCCGGTGTCGCAATATCCTTCCGTCGCGCCGCCCGCGCTGAACATCAACATCACCTATCCGGGCGCCTCGGCGCTGGTGGTGGAACAGAGCGCGGTGCAGCTGATCGAGCAGGAGATGAACGGTATCGAGAACCTGTTGTACATGGACTCCAGTTCGCAGACCGGCTCCGGTCAGATATCGCTCACCTTCAAGCCCGGCACCGACATCCAGTTCGCCTCGGTCGAGGCGCAGAACCGCATCAAGCGCGTTGAGGCGCGCCTGCCCGACGATGTGCGGCGGCTCGGTGTCACCGTCAACCGTTCCGGGCGCAACTTCATCATGGTGTTGGCGCTGACGTCGCCGGACGGCAGCCTGAACTCGGTCGACCTCGGCAGCTACGCCACCGCCAGCGTGCTGGAACCGATCCTGCGCGTGCCCGGCGTGGGCGAAGTGCTGATCTTCGGCACCGAATACTCGATGCGCATCTGGCTCAGGACCGACCGGCTGGAAGCCTATGCGCTCACGCCCGGCGACGTGGGGCGCGCGGTGCGCGCGCAGAACGCGCTGCTGCCGCTGGGCGAAGTCGGTCAACTGCCGGCGGCGAAAGAACAGGAGATCAATGCCGTGATCGCCACGCGCGGGCGCCTCGCCAGCGTGGAAGAATTCGAGGACATCGTGGTGCGTGCCAATCCGGACGGCTCTTCAGTGCGCCTGAAGGACATCGCCCGCGTCGAGCTGGGCGCGCAGGACTACAACCGCACCGCGCGCCTCAACGGCCAGCCGATCGCCGGCATGGCGATCCGCATCACCCCCGGCGCCAATGCGTTGGAAACCGCGCAGGGCGTGCGCGCCAGGATGGAAGAGCTGTCGCGCTATTTCCCCAAGGGCATGGAATGGCTGGTGCCCTACGACACCACGCGTTTCATCGAGCTGTCCATCCAGGAAGTGATGAAGACCCTGCTGGAAGCGGCGGTGCTGGTGGTGCTGGTGATGTACATCTTCCTCGGCAGCTGGCGCACCACGCTGATCCCCGCCATCGTGGTGCCGGTGTCGCTGATGGGCGGGATGCTGGGGCTGTACGCCTTCGGTTTCTCGATCAATGTGCTGACGCTGTTCGCCATGGTGCTGGCGATCGGCATCGTGGTGGACGACGCCATCGTGGTGGTGGAGAACGTCGAGCGCAACATGCGCACCAAACACCTGTCGCCGCGCGAGGCGACGCGCGTGGCGATGGGCGAGATCACCGGCGCGATCGTGGCGATCACGCTGGTGCTGATGGCGGTGTTCGTGCCGATGGCGTTTTTCGGCGGCTCCACCGGCGCGATCTACCGCCAGTTCGCCGTCACGCTGGTCGTGACCGTGGCGTTCTCCGCCTTCCTCGCGCTGACGCTCATGCCCGCGCTGTGCGCCAGCCTGCTCAAGCATGATGCGGAAGGTCAGGAGCGCGGCCTCCACGGGCGCTTCAACCGCTGGTTCGATGGCGTGACGGCGAAGTATGTCGGCGCTGCCGACAGCGCCGTGCGCCATCTGCTGCGCTCGCTGTCGATCTACGCCGTGATCATCGCGGCCGCTGTCTGGACCTTCATGCAATTGCCCGGCAGCTTCCTGCCGGAAGAAGACCAGGGCTACCTGATCACCGCGATCCAGCTGCCGCCCGCCGCGACGCAGGAACGGACACAGGCGGTGCTGGAATCGGTGGAACAGTTCTACCTGAAACAACCGCAGGTGGACAAAGTGGTAGGTGTGCTCGGCTTCTCCTTCTTCGGGCGCGGCCAGAACATGGCGCTCACTTTCGTCCGGCTCAAGGACTGGGATGCGCGACCGGGCGAAGAAAACTCGGCTCAGTCGCTGGCCAAGCGCGCCAACATGGAATTCATGCGCATGAAGCAGGCGATGCTGTTCGCCATCAATCCGCCCGCCATCCCCGAGCTGGCCTCGGCGGGCGGCTTCGACTTCCGCCTGCAGGATCGTGGCGGGGTCGGGCGCGAGAAACTGCTCGACGCGCGCAACCAGGTGCTGGGCATGGCGATGGGCGACAAACGCCTGACCGCGGTGCGACCGGAAGGCCAGGAACCGGCACCGCAGCTGTTCCTCGACATCGACCGCGACAAGGCCGAGACGCTGGGGATTGCCACCGCCGACCTCAACGACGCCCTGCAAGCGCTGTTCGGCGCATCCTATATCAACGACTTCGTGCGCCAGGGACGCGTGTTGCGCGTGCAGATGCAGGCCGAAGAAGACGCGCGCCGCAGCGAAGTCGACCTGTTGCGCGCGGCGGTGCGCAACAGGGACGGGCGCATGGTGCGCCTGTCCGAATTCGTGCGCGTCAAATGGGTGGCTGGTTCGGCCAAGCTCGACCGCTACAACGGTCTGGCCTCGATGAAGGTCTCCGGCGCGACCGCAGCGGGCAAGTCCAGCGGCGAGGCGATCGCCGCGATGGAAGAAATCGCGCAGAAACTGCCGCCGGGCATCGGCTTCGAATGGTCCGGCATCTCGGCCGAGGAAAAAGTCTCCGGCCAGCAGGCGCCGCTGCTGTTCGGCGTGTCGCTGCTGGTGGTGTTCCTGGTGCTCGCCGCGCTGTACGAGAGCTGGTCCATCCCGCTCGCGGTGATGCTGGCCGTGCCGCTGGGCGCCTTCGGCGCACTGGTTGCGGTGGAATTGCGCGACCTGCCCAACGACGTGTATTTCAAGGTCGGGCTGATCGCCCTCATCGGGCTGGCCGCCAAGAACGCCATCCTGATCGTCGAATTCGCGCGCCGTCTCGAAGATGAGGGACGCGAGCGCCTCGACGCCGTGCTGGAAGCCTGCCGCCTGCGCCTGCGCCCGATCCTGATGACTTCCATCACCTTCATCGCCAGCGTGTTCCCGCTGGCCATCTCCACCGGCGCGGGCGCCGAGAGCCGCCACGCCATCGGCACCGGCGTCATCGGCGG